>PJTT01000035.1_pt1 | contig 277911 bp, 226 predicted proteins | sample 1512261 | NCBI WGS metagenome assembly PJTT01 (sample SAMN08177685, study PRJNA422409) | Soil metagenome, whole genome shotgun sequencing project. | isolation source: Soil (2) enriched on wood chips | place: USA: Madison | collected 2015-01-15 | reverse complement strand
GATACAGCCCTTAACTAGTAAACCATGGTGGTCAATTTCGTCCGAAATCACATGGTCAATTTCCGCCGGAATCGGTGGTCAGTTTGATCCGGAATCGGGTGGTCAATATCACCGAAATCTCCAGCTTTGAGGACAAGAAGCAATTATTGAAATCATTTACACCCAAGAGCACTGGAATTATTTTCAAAATATCCATTCGCTATCATGCCGAAGACCCACGAATTAAATCGAGGGAACAAACAAGATTTTCTGAACAGCAATTCCAGGACTTGAAAGATAGATTAGAGCGTTTAGACCGCTACAGTAAGAAGGGGTATTGGACTGAAAAAGTTTTGCTCGCGATAAAGAATAATTCCAATCTGCACGCCATAGGTGTTGCAGAATTGACAGGTTTCGAAAAAGAGTGGCTGAAGCTGAATATCCGAAAACTGAAAAATTTGGGCTTAACAATAAGTCATAGTGCTGGCTACGAAATATCTCCGTTGGGAAGCGAATACTTACGCAAAGTATTCAATATGTAATCGTTCTGGAAGGGTCAGCCTACTAAGAAAAAGACGATCCAAAACGTTGATATAGGTATATTTACGATAACCGCACAAATAAGTTCTACGATGAAATGTTACAAAAATATCATACTTTATGTACGAGCTTGCTGTACCTTTTAGGCTTAACTCCAATCACCTCTTCAAAAACTTTCGAAAAATGCCCTAGGTTTGAAAAACCAAGCTGATAGCCCACTTCCGAAACAGACAGGCGCTCCTCGCTCAACAAGCGGGCAGCTTCCTGCATTCTGAAATTTTGGAAATACTGAAATATAGTCTTACCAAAGGCTTGTTTAAATATTGTTTTAAGTTTCGTCTCGCTGACACCTGAAAATTTTGCTAATTCCGCAATCGAAGGCGCTTCTTCAAGGTTATCCAGTAAACGCTCCTTTACTTGATACAACATCGTGATATCTGCCGTATTCAAACTAATCACTTTCTTTTCTTCTCGGCTGATAAGCGAAATCAGTAATTGGCAAATGAGCTCCTGACTTTTTAGCTTGTAATAAAAATCCTGAAGCAATATAGGCACCTTACTGCTTACAATATCTTCAACTATTTTCAATAACGGAACCGATACAAACTCTTCAAAAAATAAGGGTTGCTTATTTTCCAAAATAGTAATTACTAAAGGGTCATCTATGCGTTCCCCAATCAATTCTCGTAGGTAGCTTGCATCAATACTCAATGATATTGAATTTTGAATGGTGTTTTTCGGAACAAAAAGCTCTACGTTCAATCCTTGGGTTGTGATTTGAACGGATGGTTGTAATGTACGACTAGTTTGCGTGGGAGTGGAACTGATAATATGCTGAAAGTTGAACAAGAGCATATTTGTAGGCTGATTTTTACGGCTTATGGCAAAGTCCTGGTGTAGCTCATAATGCAATATCATCATTCGCAATCGCTCGTCGAAACTATAGCCCTGTATAAAGCCCCTTCCAAATTCTTCCCGAATATCCACCCTACCATTCACGACATTGCCACCTACTTTTTCTGCAAAAGCAGCTAGCATTCCTAAACCATCCTTTGTTTGAATTTCTATTTTCATTAAGTCGTTTACGAGTATTTTTATGCCAAAATACGCTATTTTAGCTCATTACACAACTATAATTTTGTGTTATAAAAAAGAAAAGGTGATGTCAATAAAGAATAAGAAAATAGCGATAATCGGAGGCGGTCCAGGCGGACTGACGCTCGCAAGATTACTACAAATGAAGGGCTTTCAGGTAAACGTATATGAACGGGATGAAGACCAAAATACACGTCAACAAGGTGCCACACTAGACCTGCACGAAGAATCTGGACTGAAAGCTCTGATTGCCGCTGGTTTGTTCAGTGAATTTAAAAAACACTACCGTCCCGGTGCAGATAAACTGCGTTTGACCGATCATAACGCAGTGATACATTTTGACGACCATACGAATGAAACTCCTGCAGAAGAAACCGGTGCGGCTTTTCGTCCGGAAATTGACAGAGCCCCCCTACGCGACTTGCTGATTGCTTCACTTCAAAAAGATACCCTTGTTTGGAATTCAAAATTTGTATCACTACAAGCTAGGGGTAATGGTTGGGATATCTTCTTCGAAAATGGCAGTAGCGTTTACGCTGACCTTGTCATTGCGGCAGATGGCGCCAATTCAAAACTCAGAAAATACCTTACGGATATTGCTCCGGTATATGCGGGCATAACCATTGTAGAGGGAAATATCTATCATGCAGCAACCTGCGCACCGCAACTCTGGAAGCTGGTTAAAGGTGGGAAAGTATTTGCTCTGGGAATGGAAAAGAGCATCATCCTAAGCGCCAAAGGCGATGGCTCACTATCCTTTTACACCGGGACGAAGGAGACGGAAGACTGGGCGCAACGTTCTGGTATCGACTTCGAAAACAAGCAGGAAATATACGATTGGTTTAAAGAGCGATTTGCCGACTGGGGCGAGGAATGGCACGAACTGTTTGCAAGTGATGAAAGTTATTTCGTGCCTCGTGCACAATATCATTTTCCGCTCGACCAAGAATGGGATAGTTTGCCGAACTTGACGATGTTGGGAGACGCTGCACATCGTATGCCCCCGTATGCCGGTGAAGGGGTAAATTTGGCCATGTTAGATGCCTTAGAACTTGCAGAGCAACTAACAGCTACGCATTTTGTCGATATCAAAACGGCTATTTCCAAATATGAAAGTGCGATGCGTAAGCGTGCTGCAGAAATCACCGACGTTACACTGCAATCTATGGAAAGTATGCACGCTAAAGAAGCCTTGAAATTTTTAGTAGAAAGGTTTCGGCTTATCCATTGAGCAAAAGCTGAACAACAACTTCAACGACTTTTTAAAAATGAAGATTAAAATTTTTCTATTGCATATTGCTATTGTGATCAGTAGCGGGTTACTGTTTGTGAATCTTTATAATTAGGCGCTACTGAAGCTAGTTTACCTGACTATTAAAGACATTTCAAATAAATGGACTATGCCTTTTCGTAACTGGGGTTTGATAATGCAACAATTGCACATTAAATTTGGAGATAGAATTAAGGCCTTCGGCAACTCTTTTTAGGGTTCGCACTCGTGGCTTTCAGCCTATGAGCACGAACCCTAAAAAGAAAGATGTGACACAGTTCACTTTACACTCCCTACTTATCTAACCTTCACAACAACTTTTCCTTTTGCTCTGCCACTAGCGACATATTCCAGCGCCTCATTGGTCTGCTCGAAAGGAAATGTCGTATCAACAACCGGTCTTATGACACCTCTTTCTATCAAATTTGTAATTTCTCCCAGCTGTTTTCCATTCGCCGTCATAAAAAGAAATTCGTAGTTGATGTTCGACTTCTTGGCTTTACCCCTGATCTTACTACTCAATAGTTTGGTTGCAAACTTTACATACCACGGAAGGTTGAACGCGTTTGCAAATACTGGTGTTGGTGGACCTGAAATAGATATGACCTTCCCCCCTTCTTTTAAGACATTCATAGATTTTTCAAGCGTTTTTGAATCCTGGCTGTTCAATACAAAATCATAATCTTTTAAAACAGCTTCAAAGTCTTCTTTCCGGTAATCAATAACAACATCTGCTCCTAGACTTTTTACCAGCTCAGCATTAACGGCACTGGTTGTGGTTGCGACTTTCAACCCCAAATGCTTTGCCAATTGGATTGCAATTGTTCCAACACCTCCCGAACCCGCTTGAATAAAAACTTGCTGTCCTTTTTTCAGACTGGATTTTGCTACAAGCGCCTGCCATACCGTCAAAGCCACCAAAGGAATGGATGCTGCCTCTTCAAAATTGATATTAGCTGGTTTCAGTGCCAAGTCTTTTTCATTCAATGCAATATATTCTGCAAAAGCCCCAATCATAAAGTCAGCTGGACGCGCATACACCTCGTCCCCCACCTTAAACTCCGTCACTCCGGAGCCGACTTCCGTTATGACTCCTGAAATATCATGCCCCAGGATAAGCGGGAATTTATAAGGCAATATCAATTTGAATTCGCCGCTCTTGATTTTAACGTCCAATTGATTAACGCTTGCAGCGTAAACCTCAACCAACACTTCATTTTCCTTTACTTTAGGAATCGGTAGATCGACAAGCTTCAACTTGTCCGTTTTGCTGTATCTGAAAATACTAAATGCTTTCATATTTCAAAGCCTTAAATTATTATGCACTAATTTATCAATATGGTTTTAGAATGGTGCTATTTGAGTAAAGAATAAGCATAGGAGTCAATTTTCTATTTTAATGACTGCCTATCTTTCGCTGGGTTGACCAGTCCATACGTTAATTTTGGTAAAAGCCTATTTAAATGATACACAAGTTTCGCATCCCCTATACGTATCGTATATTGGTCTTTCTGCAATCCTTTAATCAGCTCCTTTACGAACTGTTCAGGAGATATTTTTTTGTCCTTTCTGTCCGTTGTCATCTCGGTATCAACCAATGGCGGCAACAGTTCAAAGACTTTGACATGACTGTCAATAATATGCAGATGCTCCCTTAATGACCTGGTGTAAAACGCCAAAGCGGATTTAGAAGCAGAATAGGTAGCTTCCAAAATAGAGGGCACGATACTGAGTAGAGAAGTGGTATTGATGATTGCAGCTTCCTTTTTTGCTTTCAACATTTCCAGAAACAGGTTATTCAAACGGATAACACCCAAATAATTTACATTCATTTCATAAGCAGCCCCTTCCACATGTTGTTCATTGGCAATACCCAAATTTAAAGGAGGCACCCCCACGCCGGCATTGTTATACAAAATATCAATACCTCCCAATTCTTTAACCTGGTGAAAAAGAGCAATGGCATCATCTGCATTAGCCACATCACTTTTTATGGCGATTACATTTGGGTACAGTTCTTTCGCCGCATTTAGTTTGTGCTCATTTCTACCCGTGATAATTACTTTTGCCCCATGTTCTAAAAACTGATTGGTAGCTTCGAGACCAATGCCCGAAGCACCGCCTGTTATTAATATTGTTTTGCCTTTTATGTTCATCGCGTTACTTTTTAGCTCTATTAAGGTATGTCTTTGATAGATGATCAACCCGAAAACCACTGTCAGATAAAAATTCCTGACAGCGGACATCGGATTAATAATGTCGGATCACCGTTCACTGTTAGATTCTACATCAAATTTTTGATAACGCTTCGCCGATAGCCTCCGCATATTTCTTGGTGTCGCCAACAGGTACATCGAACTGGTCTCTTTCAAGGGCAATGAAAAGCTCATCCGCCACTTCTGAAGGCGGTATTCCATTTGCACCTCCAATCTCAGCAGAAAACGCTGTGTTTACCAATGGCGGATATACTTCATATACCTGCAGATTTTTAGACTCTTCGTAGGTTTGTCTCAGTGCAACGGTATAACTGTGCAAAGCTGCTTTGGAAGCACCATAAGTAGGTAGGAATTTATGGGTTCCGTAAACAGCTATTGATGACACATTGATTACCGCCGAAGCTTCTTTTTGTAAAAGATGTGGCAATAAAAGCTCTGTGAAATGGATGACCGAAAAGTAATTGGTGTTCATTTCGGCCTGTGCCTTTTCATGTGCCTGGGTTGTTTCGCTCAACAAATATCCGAATGCTGTTCCAGCGTTATTAATGATAATATTGACATCTGCATGCTTCGTTTTCAATTCTTCAGCAATTCGCAATCGATCAGCTTCTATCGAGAGATCACCCTGAATAGCAATAGCGTTGTCAAGTTCCTTCAGTGCATTGGTAAGACGTTCTTCATTACGTGCATTGATAATTATCCTATTTCCTGCTGCACTTAGATTTTTTGCAATAGCAAGTCCGATACCGGCGCTTCCGCCACTGATGAATACGGTGTTTCCTGTTGTTTTCATTATAAACTAATTTAAAATGTCGTTGTCTTAATTATTTAATGTAGGGTAATCGGTATATCCTTTTTCCCCCGGTGTGTAAAAAGTAGATTGATCAGGCTTGTTGAGCGGAGCATTGGCTTTGAAACGTGCTAGCAGATCGGGATTGGCCAGGAAAGGAACACCAAAGGATATCAGGTCTGCATCACCTGCAACCAATACCTCGTTTGCAGTTTCTTTTGTAAATGCCCTGTTGATGATGATGGTGCCTCTGTAAATCTTACGGAAGTGTTCGGCAACCTGCTGAATTGCATGCACGTTTCCTGTTACATCGGTGAATGGCTCGATGAGATGGATATAAGCCAAGCCATAACTATTAAGTCTGTCCACCAAGTAATCATAAAGTGAGATGGTTTCATCATCCACCAAAATACCCATAATCCCATTCAAAGAAGGGTTCAGGCGAACGCCTACACGATTGATGTCCACCACTTCCTTCAATTCATCCAGAATGTCAAAAAGTATACGGGCTCGGTTCTCCACTGTGCCACCATAGGCATCAGTCCTTACATTACTGTTCTTAGAGAAAAATTGTTGCAGCAGGTATCCGTTGGCACCGTGCAGTTCCACGCCGTCAAACCCAGCTTCAAAGGCGTTGATGGCTGCCTGTTTGAAGTCGGTAATTGTTCTTTGGATATCGTCAATAGTCATTGGCTGTGGGGCTTCGGAAGGTTTGAGTCCTTCGGCAGTAAATATCTGTTGGTTCGGATTTACATCTGAAGGCGCCAGAGGCTTCTTGCCATTGTGCAGATCGGGATGAGAATAGGCACCGGTGTGCCATAGCTGGGCGAAGATGGCCCCACCTTGTTGATGGACCGCTTCAGTCGTTAATTTCCAGCCCTCGATTTGCCCAGCGGTATATATGCCCGGTACATTGATCACACCTATGGCTTCCTCACTTATAAAAGTTCCTTCAGTTATGATCAAGCCGGCTGTTGCCCGCTGGCGATAATACTCTGCAGTTAGCTCTGTGGCCACATTGCCTTCATTGTTGGAACGGCTGCGCGTCATTGGCGCCATTACCATTCGGTTTCTTAATTCAACCCCGTTGAGTTTGTAGGACTCAAATAGTTTCGCTTTGCTCATATCTAATTAATGATTATTTTAAAATTATAAAATATACTTTTTAGTCTATTTTGTGTTAAAAAAAATCAAAGGCCGTATTGCTCAAGTTCGGCTTTCAGGCTTTTGATAAGCATGTGCATCGGCTTTACTGTATCCATAACTCTGCACATGACTATCCCCCCTTCAACGGCAGCTACCATTTTAAAAGCAAATACAGCCGGGTCAAGTTTATCTGAAAATTCACCATGCTCTATTCCCGCTTTTAACAATGCTGTGATCTCTTCCTGACCAATCCTGATCACGGTGCTCACTTTCGATTTAAACGCTGGGTAACTATCGTCGGCTTCCACTGCTGTATTGAAAATCGGACATCCTCCTGGTATAAAGGTTTGAATAGGATCTTTATAAAAATCTAGAAAGGCAAAGATTTTCGACTTTGCAGTCTTGCCATTTGCCACCGTCATTCTGATCTTATCCCCGATTTTTTTTAGTGAAAGATCGATGACTTGTGCTGACAGGTCATCTTTATTTTCAAAATGGCTGTATAAACAGCCTTTTGTAAGTTTTGTGGCCGCAAGTATATCATCAATATTTACGCCGGAGATACCCTTCTCATTATAGAGCGGTACTGCTGTTTCCAATATAAACTGTTTTGTTCGTTCTGCCTTTGTGAGCATAATCATTGAAGTTACGAAGCAAATATACTAAAAAGTATATTTATAAAATCAGAAAAACATTTTATTTTTTTACCGAATTTGCAGAGATATCTAACGATCTCAATACAACCTAGAACGACAAGAACTATTTTAAAACCAAGAAGCTTAGGTAGACTAATTTTTACTACATATAGAGCTCGAACAGAAGGGTTAGAATGGCTTCGAACGTAGCGAATTATATTTTTTAGCATTTGTAAAATATCCAGTCAAACTATTTGCCGATTTTTGAAAAATAAAAAAGATAAAGATGGATGACATACAACTGAACATCGTGCAATTGGAAGATGTGGAAGCATTGCAAAGGATAGCTAAGAAAACCTTCTACGAAACATTTGCGGAAAGCAATAGTGAGACGAACATGGCAAGCTACCTCGACACCGGTTTTTCGATTGCAAAACTGCAGCAGGAACTAAAAAATAACCAAACCATATTTTACTTCGCCGTGTTTCGGAACATCGTTATTGGGTATCTTAAGGTCAACCTTGGGGCAGCACAAACGGAAGTACAAGACCATGATGGATTAGAAATAGAGCGCATATACGTTACCCGTGAATTTCATGGAAAAGAAGTTGGAAAATTACTTTACGAAAAAGCATATGAAATTGCCAAACAAAAGGATGTGTCTTATATGTGGCTGGGTGTTTGGGAAGAAAACCTCCGGGCAATCAATTTCTATAAGAAATGTGGATTTGTTGAATTTGATAAACACATTTTTAAATTAGGGGATGACGAACAGACGGACATCATGATGAAGCTTAAATTAGATGAAGCTGCTACGCTATCGAAATCTGTATGAAAAAGATAGGCATTTTGATTCAGGAGATTGAGGAGAATCCATTTTTATACTGACCGCTGCTGTACGCCATCCCGAACCACTTGAAAAGGAAAAAATAAATACATGGTAACAAAAAAAGCGCTCTGTTCTCAGAGCGCTGCATATACACCATTATCGTTCTATTTTATCAATCCACTTTTCACCGCCAGCTTAATCAACGCGGCCGAATTCTTCACCCCTGTTTTGTCGATCAGATTTTGGCGATGCCCTTCCACGGTACGCTTACTTAGGAACAATTGGTCGGCTATCTCTACATTTGTATAACCTTCGCTGATCAACTGCAATACCTCCAGCTCCCTTTCCGAGATATCCATTTCCGACATCAAATCCTCTACATTGGCAGCAGATAATGGTGCATCACTGAGCTTGTCAACAAGCATCATTGCCAGTTCCTCGCAGAGGTATCGACCACCTATATGGATGTGTTGTATAGCGAAAAGCAATTCGTCGTACCCTACATTTTTCACCAAATACCCCTTCGCTCCCTTATCAAATGCCTGAAATACATGTTGACTGCTGTTCATCATAGAGAGGATAACAATCTTTACCTCCGGATAGTCACTTTTTAGACGCTCAACCAACTGTAACCCATCCATGCCGTTCATACTAATATCGGACAGTACGATATCAGGTTGCAACCCCAATTCCAGCAGAGCCAATACTTCTTCTCCATTATTTGCTTCGCCGATGACGGACAGGTCGTCCTGAGAATCTATCAGTAGCTTTATTCCGTTTCGGACGACAAGATGATCTTCCGCAAGAATAATGTTTATCATATATGTATATCGCTTAATTTGTTATATGTATAATTTTACTTGTATCCTACTCCCTTTATGTGAGCTCAACATGTCCATGGTTCCAGCGTAAAGGGCGATACGGTTCCGAATATTACGTAAGCCAGTACCCATTTGTAGCGCCGATTCGATATCACGACTGAAACCTTGTCCATTATCTTCTACTGTGATGATAAGAGCCTCTTCGGACACTTTCACCAACAGGTTGATACGTTTAGCTCGCGCATGCCGCAAACAGTTGTTGAATAATTCTTGAATCACCCGGTAAGCACAAAATTGGATTTCCCGGGTCTCTTTGCCAACGGCTTCATCGATTTTGACAAAAAAACGGACATCCGCCCTTGTCAATCTGAAAATCATATCGTCCACAGCTTTCTGAAAGCCCATATCACGAAGCACGGCCGGCAACAAATCATTCGAAATATTTTGGACATTGAAGATCGTATCATTTAACATCTTCTTGATCGGCATAATATACTCTTCATGCCCATGTTCCATAATATAACGCTGTAAATTTATCCGAATAGCATACAACTCCTGCGCAATACTATCGTGCAAACTCTTACCAATAAAATCCCGTTCAGCTTCTTGTGTTTCGATTATTGCTCGATAGAAGGCGTCATTTTCTTCTTTTGAAGCACGAAGCGGATTGAATTCATTCTTCAAAAACAGTAGCACGTAGAGTTCTTGATCCGCTATTGGCGCAGTAATCTTCTTGATGTAGATGGTTACAAAACGGAATCGCTTCTTTTTACACTTTACCTTGACCATACGAAGCGGTTCGTAAAATTGCTCTGTACAGTTGTCCAATAAATTTCGCAGCCGACCATGTTCTTCGATAAGCATAAACTCGAAAATGGAGGTATCAGCCAACGTTGAAGAATCTGCACATAGTAGATCACATATTTTATCATTAGCATGGACCACTTTCGTATGTTTATCCACGAATAAATACCCGAAAGGACCATCATGAAATGCATTAAAAAAGATAAACAAGTCTTTATGTTGTTCACCAGTAGGACCATCTGGAAACGATGGGGAATAAGACATATCTTTTGTGTTCGTGTTTATTATCGTCATTTTCGTTTTCAGCATTTAGGCTGGCGCGCTAAACCTTATCATCAGATTTAGACGTTTCGTTTATTTATTGCAAAAATCAAACCCATAAACCAAGGAAAAATACCCGAAAAACAGCTCGCTTAGCAGGTAAAAATACCTATAAAAATTTAAATTAACTCGGTGAATGTTCTTTCCATTAAATTTTAAACTTTTTCAGCCTGTAACCGTCCTACTTATGATCCTTTATGAGCGCGTGCGGAACATGGGCGAAAAACTTATTGTAAAAAGATAAACACCTGAAAAGAAATTCCAATCCAGACCGGAAATTCATTTCACTTTTTCGCCAATTCGCCTTAAAAACCCCTCTAGTGCGCTGGATACACGTTTTAGCGTATTTAAACCATAATCACCGTGTTTTCCGCAGCCTCTGCAAGCCATACCAGCGAGCAGTTCATTTTAGGTACTTCTTGCACCAAATTTGTAAGACATGCAGCAGAGTATTTATTGTTTAACAATTAAAGAAACAAAAGTATGAGAGCTGAACTACTAAACACCACCATCGAACAAAACCAACCGCTATTAAAGCGTATAGCGACAAAATTCACACAAGATCCTTATGAGATCGAAGAATTGGTGCAAGAAACGTTCATTCGATCATTGTCTTCATTAGAGCGATTCGTAAACCACCCCAAGTTAGTCGCTTGGCTATTTGTGATCATGCGCAATGTATACATCAACAATTATCGTAAGATCACCAAATACCGCACAATAGAAAGTGAATTGACACATACTTCTCATTTTGAGCAATTGTCTAGCAACCACAGTGAATCAAAATTTGTGATGGCTGATATACAGAATGCCATTAAAAATCTACCGCACGACAACTATATCGCTTTTACTATGTTTATGGAAGGGTACAAATACCAGGAAATCGCTGACCACCTGCAGATTGCGGAAGGAACAGTAAAAACGAGGATACACATGGCAAGAAAGATCCTGAAAAAAAACCTGAAGATATATCGGAAAGAAGCTTTTTAAGCTTGCTTTGTTAGCGAATACGTATATTAAAAAGAGCTGGTATTGGCCAATACCAGCTCTTTTTTAATATACCCGAACTTCCTCGGTGTCACGCGACGGATAATGGACAACGAGTTGTTTAATTCTGTGGAGCCCATTTCCTTTTTTACGTCCATAAAAAAGGTGGTGCACCTGCGTCCACCACCTTCCGTATAGAGAGAGAATTAAATTCTATTTTTTAATTTAGCGGCGGAGTAGGCATAGGCTGACCAATGGTATCGGTGCTATCGCGCCTGATAGTGTCCAACGGAGGAACTCCTTCGACACCTTCATTGATAATGGTGTCGGAGCTGTCTACATCATTGTTGTGTGAAGGGCTGCCGCAGGCGAACAATAGACCGAAAAGGCTTAATGTCGCGGTTCGTAACATGAGGTTTTTCATATGCATTTGTTTTTAGTTTACGCTAATTTCAAACGCGTGTTTGAAATTAGGGGAATAAATTTACTACATGATTAAATCAATTATTGAACAAGCTCCCTCAACATTGGTTCAAAACAAGCCGGGATCAGGTATAAATCAGATCTGTATCGGGTATTTACCCTTGCCAGGATTGCAGCAACGATATGCATACATGTCGCGTGAAGGAAGACGTACCATTTATTTAATTTTTCCTGCCGCAAAAACCGTTTAAATACCTTAATTTAGGCAAAAATAGAGGTTATATGAATGTTGGCCATTTGCGGTGTGAGGACGAAGCTATTCAGTTTTGTGGACGGGTGCAGGAGTTTGGTTTTTTGTTAGTAGCTGATGCCGAACAACGTATTATTGCTGTTAGCGAAAACTGTGAATCTTGGCTAGGTGTATCTCATAATGATCTTCTTGACGTATCGTTAACACAGTTTGTACAAATACATTTACTTCATGTTGCAACGGATGTTCAACGCTTAGTGGCTGCAGTCGGCAAGCAACCCATCCAAGAGCGGCAGGTAACAGAAGTTTTTCTCGCTGACAAGCTTTTTTACCTGAGTGTTTATGCCGTTGAGCACCATATATACCTAGAATTTGAACGCAAACATCCCGATCACGTGCCTTCTTTTACCAGCCTATATGCCTATTCGCAAGAGCTGGAAAAAACAGAGGATATTTGGCAGGCACTTTGCCAATGTGTCTCCGATATCCTAGGGTTCGACCGCGTGATGGCCTATAAATTCAAAGAAGATAACAGCGGCCATGTTGTTGCCGAAAAGGTGAAGCCGGGACTGGAAAGCTACATGGGGCTTCATTATCCGGAATTTGATATTCCTCAACAGGCACGTGCCTTATACCTTAAACACCTTGCTCGCCTTACCTCCGATATTCATGGCCCTACCTTTGCTATACGCGCGAAGCACGCAGAACCCATCGATCTGTCTTTAAGCGCTGTTCGCGCTTTGTCTCCCATACACCTGCAGTATTTGGAAAACGCGGGCGCACAAGCCAGCATAAGTTTTTCTATCATTGTGCACGGAAAACTCTGGGGACTAGTTACCTGCCAGCATGAATCGGCTAAACTCGTTGACCTTTCCCAACGCCATTTATGTGTTCTGCTCACACAGTATGCTGTCAATAGGTACCTGAGCGTCCAAAAGGAGATTGATCTGGATTTTGGAAAGCAGATTAAGGAATTTGAATTGGCACTAAAAGAAAAGTTAATTCTTAAAAGCGACCTCCTCCCTATTTTGTCCGCTATCGCACCACAATTATGCGGATTTGCTCAATCGGATGGCTTTGCCATCCTGCATAAGGATGCTACATTTGTATTCGGCGTTGCTCCCAGCATCCCTATCGTGCGCGGCATACATAGCTTTATTAATCGGCAAGATAAAAAGTCCCTTTATAAAAGTGAAGATTTTGTGCTCCGACACGGTGCCGAACTAGACCTCGCGGAGACAGATTTTGCCGGTTTGGTTAAGATCGATATCGATTCTTCCAGAACATTCAGCTTACTGTGGTTCAAACGTGAGCAGGTCGTTGAGCGTGTATGGGCTGGCAAGCCCGAAAAGATCATGACCTTTGATCAGCAATTGCAAGCCTTCGTGCCCTCACCAAGGAACTCTTTTCACGCTTGGAAGCAGTTGGTGCAGGGCGTTGCTCCCGCATGGCATACGTCCGACATTTACTTTATGAAAAGGATCAGACAGCTGATTCGCGAAAGCTTGCTCCGCAAATCCGAAGAGATACAAAGCCTGAACCAAGAACTTATTCTATTAAACAATGCATTAGATACCTATTCCTACACGGTGAGCCATGACCTGAAGAACCCCTTATCCGTGATTAAACTCTCCGTGCAGATGCTACAGAGCAAACGGGAAGTATCTCCGGAGTTATTGGGCAAACTGACGGCGAACATCAAGGATGCCGGCGAACTAATGGAGGGAATGTTGAACAAGATCTACGAGTTTTCGAAAGTAAAAGAATTTCGCTACGAGCCGAGCTTGATCCATACGGATCAGATGATACCACAAATCATAGAGCATTGCAAAACGCTTTATATCGCACAGCACTGCACGATAACGTTAGGCGACTTGCACCCTATTTTTGGCGAAAAAACACTGATCTACCAACTGTTCGCTAACGTTATCAGCAATTCCATCAAGTACTCCAGCAAACAAATAAATGCGGAGGTTAAAATATACAGCAGCGCCAATTCACGCACGGTACGCTACACGATCGAAGATAATGGAATAGGTATTTCGAGTGAAGAGCTGAATAGCATTTTCGACATCTTTAAGCGAATGTCGAATTCTAGCGGTTTCGAGGGCTCTGGCGTGGGATTGGCCATCGTAAAACGCATCGTAGATCGTTTGGGTGTGAAGATCGATGTAGAGAGCGAAATCGGGCGAGGTACGCGCTTCCACCTTGATTTCCCCAATTAACCCTTTTGCAGCAACGACTGAAGTAGGGCTTACGAAGCAATTTCGATCCTACTGTTTTCATATTCATTTGAACGAACGGCTCATTCCTTTGTTCTAAGTACAAAGACAGACGTTTCATTAAAAATAGACACTATGAAAACATTAGATGCCGAATTATTGAACGACCTTACAGCGACTAACGGTTCCCTTTGCTTAAGTATTTACTTACCCATCCATAGCAGCGTGGCAGAAAGTAACCTGGATACTTTAGCGCTCAAAAATATTATTAAAGATGTTCGCACGCAAGCAGAACGGCATGACGCGGAACAATTGACAACGCTTTTAGAACCCGTAGAAAATTATCTACACAGTAAAGACTTTGTTCGCGAAACGACTGGAACCTTGGCCATTTTCTCTTCTGAAAAATTGTTCGAAGCCGTTATTTTACCTCAACAACTACCGAACGCCTTTTACATCGACGAATGTTTTTATCTGTTGCCGCTGTTGGAATTTGCAAGCAGCAACAAGACCTTTCAGGTGCTGGCATTAGGCAAGAACCATGTTCGTCTCTTCGAAGGCAATCGCTATGGAATCGACGAAATTCAATTGGATAGCAGCATACCCACAACGATGAAAGAAGCGTTGGGATATGACCTCACCGATAATCATCTACATGCCTCCGCAGGTGGGTCGGCTGCCATACATGGATATATGGAGATTACCGATGAACGGGACACCGATAACACGCGCTTTTTTCGCATCATCGACCAAGAGATCAATGAACGGTATAGCAAGCCACAGAAACTACCTTTAATCCTAGCAGCGCTGCCTGAAAACCACAGCCTATTTCAATCTATCAGCAAAAATGAATGTCTACAACAGGCCTTTATTTCCTTGAATGCCGATCGTATCGACAAGGCACAGTTGCATGGCCGTGCAGTAGAACTATTGGATCAACAAAAATCAGACGCCCTAGCGAAACAATTGGAGCGCTACGCATTGGCCAAAGCGGAACAGCTGGCGACCGACAACGTGGCCGATATTGCAAAGCACGCCATAGACAGCAGGATCGAAAGATTGTTTCTATCGGAAGGCATGAGCATGCCAGGAACTTTATCATTGGACGAGCGCAAAATCAAACCGGATAATGCGAGCTCAAGTGATATTATCAACCGCATCGCACTGCTGACCTATAAACAAGGCGGGTTCATCCACACCTTGCCCCACGACAATAAGAAATTGCCTGCAGGAATCGGGTCCATCAATCGATTTTAAAAACTCAAGACGGTCTACACGCAAATTGATCAACAATATCTGGATCAAGACGAGCCAATCTCATAAAAATGCAAACATTTTAAGGATTGGCTTGTTCTTTTTGTACCCATTGATAAGAAGTAGATTTTATCCTAACCCATCTACTTCCTGATTTTTCAAAAAATATGCGTAACAAAAAGACAATAATTATTTCCAATCGACTACCACTGCGTGTCGAGCGACGTGATGGTGAGCTGCATTTTATACCGAGCGAAGGTGGTTTAGCAACCGGACTTGGATCTATCTATCAGCAAGAAGGTAATATTTGGGTCGGTTGGCCGGGCTTCGTTCCCGAAAACGAACAAGAAGAGCAACTCACTAGAGCAAAGCTTGCCGAACTTAATCTGGTACCGGTTTTCTTGACAGAAGACGAGCTGCAGGGGTATTACGAGGGTTTTTCCAACGAAGTGCTATGGCCTATCTTTCATTACCGACTATCGTATGCTGTTTATAATACCGACAACTGGCACGTCTACCAACAAGTAAATCGTAAGTTTGCGGATGTTGTGAACGATCAACATCCTGGTGATAAGGACGAAGTGTGGATCCACGACTATCAGTTAATGTTGTTACCGCAACTGGTTCGGGAACACCACCCCTCCATAGCCATAGGCTATTTTCAGCATATCCCCTTCCCTCCTGATGAGGTTTTCCGTTGTATCCCCTGGCGCGACGAGCTAATCAAAGGTCTCTTGGGCGCTGATCTCATCGCTTTTCATACCTACAACGATACCCAACATTTTTTAAATGCTTGTACGCACTTATTGGGACTTCCGATACAAAATAATTGCTTGCATGTTGATGGACGAAGTGTTTATGCCGAGGTTTATCCTATGGGCATCGATTTCGATAAATTTAGCGAGCTCGCTAAAAGTGCTGCCATACAAGACCGTGCACGCGAAATAAAAAACTACTATAAGAACAGGAAGTTTATTCTCTGTATCGATAGACTAGATTATAGCAAAGGCATTATTGAGCGATTACAGGCTTATGAAAGCCTGTTGCAAGAGCATCCGGAATTGCGCGAAAAGATCGTCCTGTACCAATTGGTCGTTCCCTCGCGCGATACGGTGCCGCAATACAGGTTGCTGCGCGATGAGATTGATCGGGCCGTTGGGCATATCAATTCCATCTATGGGGTCAACGAATGGCAACCTATAGCGTACTACTACAATTCATTTCCTTTGGAGGAACTGTCGGCCCTATATGTTGCTGCAGATGTATGTCTCGTTACTTCCATTCGTGATGGTATGAACCTCGTCTGTAAGGAATATGTTGCCAGCAAAGAAGAAAGCCCCGGTGTACTGGTATTAAGCGAGTTGGCAGGCGCATCCAAAGAACTGCTAGAAGCCATCCAAGTGAATCCAAATTCGATTGATCAAATACGGCAGGCCCTTAAACAGGCTATCGAGATGCCCGAAGATGAACAGCGTCGGCGGATGCAGGATAGCATCGAAATTGTTCGAAAATTTAATGTACGCCACTGGGTGAAGATATTCTTTAACAGGCTACATGAAATTAAAAGTTTACAAAAGCAAGAAATGGCTCGGCGCGTTCGTTCCGAAGTAAAAGACAGTATATCTAAGCAATACCAAGAAGCAAAGAAGCGGCTTTTCTTTTTGGACTATGATGGAACACTCATAGGCTTTCATAGAGACGCCGACGCGGCATCGCCTACGGAGTCGCTCTATCGCACGCTCGAACTATTACAGAGCAACCCCGCAAATCAAATCGTCATTATCAGTGGCCGACCGCACGAAACTCTAGAGCGTTGGTTCGGAAAAAAGGCCTATTTTCTGGTGGCCGAACACGGCGCATGGAGCAACTATCCTGCGCATCAGTGGCATGGCAAAAACCATATTTCCACCCGTTGGAAGATTCCTGTGAAGCATATTATGAACAAGTTTGCCAACCGGACGGCAGGCGCTATCGTAGAAGAAAAAACCTACTCGCTAGCTTGGCATTATCGAAAAGCACAAAACGGATTGGGACATCTACGCTCCCAGGAATTGGTTGATAGCCTCCGCTATTTGATACCGCATCACGGACTCCAATTGCTTATGGGCGATAAGGTTATTGAGGTGAAGAGTAGTGAACTGAATAAGGGAAAGGCAGCGATGGAGGTTGTTGCAGACTACAAGCCAGACTTTATTTTTGCCATTGGCGACGACGCCACCGACGAAGATATGTTTTTGGAACTTCCCCAAGAAGCTATCACTGTTAAGGTCGGCAATAAAAAATCTGCCGCGCAGTACTATGTTGAAAGCCAAGAAGAAGCCGTAAGCTTGATCGATTACTTCGCTACTGGAAATCTCGACGAGAGCGGCGTTGACAATAATAATGCTCATTTTCAAAAATTATAACATGCAGAAGGAAAGAAAACATGTATACAATACCGGCATAATCGGCAACTGTGCATACATTGCCCATGTCGATAAATCCACCAATATCAGTTGGCTCTGCTGGCCTTCCTTTCAGGACAGCTTTGTCTTCGGCGGACTGCTCGACAAGGGGCTCGGCGGTGAATTCTCCGTTCTCCCCAGCAGCGAGGTCGTCACCAGTACCCAGCATTATATCGAAAACACCAACATCCTAGCTACCACGATCGAATCTGAGGATGGCACTTATCGCGTAACCGATTTTGCCCCGCGATTTGAACAATATGAACGTTACTACAAACCGTTGATGTTGATCCGAAAGATTGAACCCATAGCCGGACATCCCAAGATACGGGTTACCTGTGACCCTGTTTTTAACTACGGTCAACAATCTTTCGAAAAATTCAGGGGAAGCAACCATATCCAGTTCGAGCGCTCGGACGTAAAGATGCGATTGGCCACGAACATGCCAATCAGCCACTTTTTTGAAGACGAAATACCTTACGTGCTCAGTAAACCCATTTACCTCGTTCTCACATACGGAAGCCCGTTTGAAGCTCCCATCGAACGAACTGCCGAAGATTTCCTAAAACGTACCAAACAGTATTGGCGGAAATGGGTTAAAAACGCATCTATTCCCGCTTTCTACCAACGCGAGGTTATCCGGTCGGCACTAGCTTTAAAGCTTCATCAATATGAAGATACCGGAGCGATAATCGCCGCCAGTACTACTAGTCTTCCTGAATTTCCAGGTTCTGGCCGTAATTGGGATTATCGCTACTGCTGGTTACGAGACAGCTACTACGTCCTGCAGGCACTCAGCCATATTGGCCATTTTGAAGAGATGGAACGCTACGCTTCCTACATCGCCAATATCACACAGACCGACACCGGTCGTTTGCAACCGTTATATGGTATTATGGGCCAGCATAAGTTGGAGGAATACACGTTGGACTATCTGACTGGATACCTCGAAAACAAGCCTATTCGTATCGGCAATCAAGCTTCCGAGCACATCCAGAATGATGTATATGGACAGGCGCTTATTGCACTGTTGCCCTTGTTTACCGATCATCGATTCCGCCATCAAAACCTAGCATTTACGAAAGATTGGACAGAATTTATTTTGGACAAGATCGAAGCAACCATTGACGAAAAAGATGCCGGTATTTGGGAATTCAGAAACTTCGAAAATAGACATTGTTATTCCAATCTATTCCAGTGGGCCGGAGCAACAGCGGCGCTCAAAATTGCTAAACAATATGATCTAGTCGATATGGCTAAAAAAGCACAATATTTACGCGATCGGGCTTCAGCGCATATCGAAAGCTGCTATGCCGCAGACAAAGGTGTATATATGAATGCCGTAGATAGCGACAATGTTGACGCGTCTACCCTGCAGCTCATCATGATGAATTACCTCGATCCAGCAAGTGATCGCGCTAAAATACATTTGGAACAGCTAGAGAAAGAGCTCAAAGGTGAGCACGGCCTCTTCTACCGTTACCTGCACCGCGATGATTTTGGGAAACCCAAAGCTACCTTTTTGGTGTGCGCATTCTGGTATGTCGAGGCGCTAGCCTGTGTGGGCCGATTGGACGAGGCACAGGAAGTCTTTAAGCAGCTGCTATCATTTGGTAACCATTTGATGCTGTTCAGTGAAGATGTACAGGAAGATGACGGAAGCCAATGGGGAAATTTCCCGCAGGCCTATAGTCACGTAGGGTTGGTTAACGCCGCGTATCGCATATCCATGAAATTGGATCGACCCGTATTTTTTGAAAGCGACCACACAAAAGCGAAATCTTAGCGCTGATGAATATCCGATAGAAAAGAGGCAGGCGATCCATTGGGATTGCCTGCCTCTTTTTTTCCTTCATGAATAAGGATGCTACCTATTTTTCGTAAAAAAATACGAAGTAAACCAATGCTAAAATGGCTACGGCAATCACAATTGTCCATGCAATAGCTCGACCAGCAGGCTTATCGTTCACTTCTTCTTGAGCCGAACGCGGAACTTCTGTTCTCGGCGTATCATCTCTTGGCTCTTCCGGATCATACATTTCATTCTTTTCTTCCATTTCGATTATAATTTAGTGCATGCTTGGAACTATGCTTTCCATCAGCACGCTGGCGAGGAATAAGCACATTCACTATTATAAAAACACCGCCTACAGGACGATGTTCAATATTAAAGCAGAAAACGTATTAATCCAATTAACCAATACGTACAAATACCATTAATCCGTGTTTTCGCGGCGAAGAATTAACGAAAATGCGTATTTCCAAAACAAACGTTTATACTCTTCTAGTCGTTATACCAATAAATAGCATGCGGTACGCGGCACCACGAACAGAAATGATATAGGAAATATGGCTGTAGCAGAAGAAAAAAATGAGCTCTTGGCAATAGAAGAAGTTGGCATACGTTATGTCTCTTGTAACGACCGGGGGTACTGTAGAGTTGCAGAAGGAAAGACTTTTCGTTATACAGACGAAAAGGGAAAAGCAGTCACAAGCGAAAGTATCTTGCAACGGATCAAAGCATTGGTATTGCCACCAGCTTGGACCGATGTTTGGATCTGTGGTAACGCAAATGGACATCTACAGGCTACTGGCATTGATGTAAGGGGCCGAAAGCAGTACCGGTACCACGCCAAATGGGTAGCGTTACGTAGCGAAAAAAAATTCCATGACCTGGCCAACTTCGGAAAGCAGCTGCCCACCCTACGAAAACAAGTGAAAAAAGACCTTAGGAAACGAACGCTATCCCTAGCCAAAGTTTGCGCCATCGCGGTTTCCGTTATGGAGAAAACGTCTTTTCGAGCGGGCAACAGTTATTACGAGCAGGCAAACGGATCATACGGATTGACGACCTTGAAAAATAAGCATGTTCAAAAGCTGTCCTCCAGCCGGCTATTCTTCAAATTTGTCGGTAAAAAAGGTGTTATCCAAAAAGCATATTTCAAGGAAAAAGCACTGATTAACATGCTCCTTAAAGTGAAAGACTTGCCGGGACAACGCATCTTCCAGTATTACGACGAAGATAGCCACGTTCGCGCATTGGAGTCTGGCGACATCAACAACTACCTGAAAGCATCCATGGGTGTGGCAGCAAGCTGTAAAAATTTCCGCACCTGGAACGGCTGCATACTGGCATTAAAGTATCTTGCCCAAACCGGCTTACCCGAATCCGTTACCGCCCGTAAAAAATCCATGCTGGCAACCATCGATCATGTGGCATCCATTTTAGGTAACACGCGCTCGGTCACCCGCTCGCATTACATACATCCACGCATTCTTAATCATTATGAAGAAGGAAAACTAGACCGCTGGATCAAGGGTACAGGCTCCAAACGGAACCAGCTGACAGAAAAGCATTTCGAGAAAAAGCTACTATCGATCCTGCAGGAAATGTAAATAAAAAAGGGAAATCATCTATTCCATGATTTCCCCCTTCCATAAAGAAGTAATAATTACAATATACTTAAGGCCTCGGCAACCGAGTCTGAAGAAGTTGCATTCAGTGCTTTTGCTATTTCCAAATGGCTCTTCAATGTGGAAACCTTCTCTCCAGCCCAAGTTCGAAGCTCTGGATCATTGATACCATTTTCTCCAGCACCAAGCTCAAATAGCGCTATAGCGTCCTCATGACTCTTCACGATCACATCCTTAAATGCTGTGTTAAAATCGTCACCGGATAACTCGCCCACCGCTTTTAGAATACTTGCCTGGTTCTCTTCGATAGCGTCAGGCAGAACTAGTTTTTTAGCCGACGCAGCCTGCTCCAACTCTTCCATCGTGCGGGAATGGTCGGTAACGAGCTTTTGTGCAAACTGTTTCACTTCCTCGCTGCTTGATCGTTCCATCGCTTGGCTAGCTAACGCTATCTCGAACCGGTTCATACTAATTGCGCGATTAACGAATTCTTGGTCCATTGTTTCCGTTGTCACGGTATCTAACTGTGCTTGGGCTTCTGTCTGCACACCAATTAGCATACCTAGTATACTAATGCCTAAAATCATGTATCTTTTCATATTGTTTCAATTATTTATATTTATTATGTTTATCTAAAAACGTGAAATTTTCCGTTCGGTGCGCAACAGCTCCGTCATCCAGGCATGCAAATCAAGAAGCAATGCATTACAAGTCGCTATAAAAATCTGGGCGGATGATCCAGCAAATTGCTTTTTATAAATTCGACGTTCTTTTCCGAAAGCAAATGCGTAGTAAACGGTTCCGATGGGTCGCTTTTGCCTGCGATTTTTTGATTGGTAAGCTAAACCCGTTACACTAATGTACAGATTGGCAAAAGATGCGTTATTACGCAATCCGTCGAGCAGGCGAAGCGTAATTACAGCCGATTCCGCGCAAAACTTCTTAATTTTTTGAGCAGGCACATCTAATAATTTTGTTTTGACAGTATCACTATAACAAATCAGCGATCCCAAAAAATAGTGTCCACTTTGACTTTCCATGGCCCACAAACTGCTCAAAAAACCAGCCGTCATACTTTCTGCACACATCAACTGTATACCATGTGCACAGAAAAGATCACCGCAGCTGCGCAACGCCTCTTCGTCTATATCGTTCGATATCAAATTCCTTTTTAAGTTGTCCATCGCCGCGCTGTACATTTTTAATCATTGTGCTATTTAATAAAGAATGGTCTTGAAGGTAAATTCGTTGGTCGAATTATGATTTAGGGTATTTAACCGTCTTGTTCAAGTATCTTTTCCAGCACAAAAGACGTATGCAAACAATGTTGTTAATGGCTAATGTGGGTTCGCTATTACCATTTGATTTGCATTTGCTGCACACGCGAATGGGATCTTATTTTGTCAAGTTGCTGCTGCTGGTTATAAAGGTCGGGCAAGGCTATAAATGAAAAATAGCTGATCTTTTCCGATTCCCGTTCGCGAATGATATCCTCATATAGCTTAATGGATGTCCGAATATTTTCATCGCAAAGCTGTAAACACAAAGACTCCATTGATTGATCTTCAGAAACGAAACGATCATTTATTTTTGTCCACAGCGAGTCAAAATCGGCATCATTAAGGTCGATTTGACTTCCTGTACAGGCACGCAAAAAATCGGGGTGGGTTTGTTGATAGTAAGCTCGAAGTTGCTCGCCCACTTTTATAACATCTGCATCAGCCGATTTGGATCCCACAAATTCAGCTAGCGCAAGTCCCTCGGTACGCAAAAGAACCAGTTCTCGAACAATAACGGCTTCACGCTGTTTTGAGGCATCGTCCATCGTACAGGCAGAAAAACCAACTATCAAAAACAGTAGTATCGTGTGCGTCTTCATTTCAGGTGTTTTCATTAGTGAACAGTGTAAAAGATATTTGGTTTTGGCCTTGGGCTTAGTTTGCCTCACATAGCAATGAAATATATTGTGTTTCGATATATTTTGCGGTAAACAGCGTAATTTCTAGCCGAAATTGATTTTTAAAGCAAATACGAGGGTATTTATCCCCTAATAAATAACAAATACCCTATTTAAATTATATGCGATTTCGCATCCTTCATGGTTTTTACGTTGAAATATCCATGCCACAGGCATTATAGCTTGTAAATAGCTAAAAAACAAAATAACGGAGCGCATACGTATTTGTAGTATTTCGTCCTGACATCTCTTATTAAGCCGCTATTTAGGACATTGTTTGCACCGTTTTTGTAAGGTAAGCAGTACATCACGAACATAAAACATTAAATACCATGGAAAGCAAACTACTAAATTTGACACTACAGAAAAACCAAGGCATCCTAAAAAACATAGCGTTTAAATTTACCAAGGATCCGGAGGAGATTGAAGAGTTGGTACAAGAAACAATGGTTCGATCGATTAAGTATTTGGATAAATTTTTCAATAATCCAAAGCTTGTTGCCTGGCTTTACGTCATTATGAAGAATGTATACATCAATCATTACAGACGAAATCAAAAGCAAGTGCAATATGAAAATTACCAAAGTGTGGGTTTTAAAGATGAGGGCTGCTCGGAACCATTTACCGAAAACACCGTCGAAGGTAAATTTGTGATGAATGATATTCAGATTGCCTTAAAAAAACTGCCGACAGATTATTACGATTTATTCATGCGGTACATGGATGGTTACAAATATCGTGAACTGGCCGAAGAATTCGACATGCCCGAAGGAACCATAAAAACAAGGATACACCACACACGTAAGTTCCTACAAAAACAGTTGTCCGTATACAAACGGCAGATGTCCGCTTAGAATTGGGCGCTTACAGGAAATACAGGAAAAGGTGCAGAAATTTATATGGATGCACCTTTTGTCTTTTTACGGTAAATTAAAACCATGCATGGAAAACTAGCGCAAACTATTTTGCCACCTAGCTGTCTTTAATGCACAAAATAAGAACAAAAGAATTATGTTTACAGTTGCCATTCTTATCTCCGACGGTTTCGACGAATGGGCAGTTAAGGGATCGAAGCCATTTTTTAAAAGCCATAACTACACGGCAGTACTTGTGTCGCCAAAAGGAGACGAATTTGTACGTTCTTGGAATTACAAAGATTGGGGTGCCTCCTACGCTATCGACCAACATCTCCCCCTTTCGGACGTTGCTAGCTTCGACGCATTATTAATGCCAGGCGGCGCATTGAGCGTAGACAACCTGAGAACGAATCACCACGTCCTCCAGTTCGTCCAACACTTCATAACTACTGGTAAACCCATCGGCACCTTATGCCATGGTGCTTGGCCGCTCCTTGAGCTAAACTACGTTGTCGGTAAAACGCTCACCTCCGTGAGCACAATAAAAACAGATATATTGAACGCGCAGGGTGTTTGGGTAGATAAACCTGCGGTACAGGATGGCATGCTCGTCAGCAGCCGAACGAGCGAGGATCTGGATGATTTTTTGTCACTATTTAATGGGGTTCTGGAAGCCACACTACAAGACTAAATACCAACAAAAAACTCCTCGAGGTTTAACATCACCTTGAGGAGTTTAAAGCGACACGCTAAGCGTCTATTAAATCGAAATATTTCCATGTATGACCTCTTCCGGTTCCGACTTCCCCGTAACCAACGCTTTCAGGCCTTTAAAAGCTGCTATCGGGGCATTATGCTTGCTATCCCAATAGTGTCCTTCGAGCACTTCTACGCGAATTAAAGAAACGGATGCATCTTGCGGCCCATCGAACCATATATCCAAGTCAGGATTCCAAAGTTCGTCGATTTTTGTTTGATTATCCTGTTCTTCAGCTATTCCATACAGATTTAAGAAGCCTGCTTCTTGTCCAGTTTGCATCATCAAATGTACAAATGGATTGTGCTCCACTTCTTCCTCTTTACGGCTTTGCTGTGTGCTTATAAACCACAAGTAACCTTCGTCGTCCACCTGCAAAACTCTCATTGGCCTTACCGACAGGGGAACCCCCGTCCGAATATCCGTACAAAATAAACAGGTTTTCGCTTCGTCCACGATTTCCCTAATTTTGGCTAGCGCCGATTGTCCTGACAAATTTTCTTCTCTATTTTCCATCTTGATCATTTTATTAGTTTATGACATAAACCTCGTGAAAAATCTATAAGATAAGTTTCACTTGCTATTTAATTATAAACCACAAACCAACGAATTCGTTCAAAAAATTGGTCATTAAACAACGATTATGGAATCTTGCTGTTTCGTGATGTTGATAAGACGTTACACGAAGTGTCCAAACTGCTGCTGTACGAGCAGCGCAAGATCGGATGCCGAAAGGGAAGGCTCTACAGACCCTTCCGTACTCCACTGCCGCTGCTGCATGTCAAATTTGAGAAGGTAACCTTCGGTCTGTCCCGATTCTAGTACCTGAAAATGATGTGTTGTGGGATTATAGGTGACATCGAAAGCAATCGTCTGTCCACCTATCTGCTGTTCAAATTTTCTATTAAATTGCATATTCATGATTTTATGATAATTCATTGAAGTCTAACCACACGGAAGCTCAATTTGCTATTCAAGCTGGATAAACATAGGATAACCTTTCATTTGCGCCATAGCTAGGGCTACCTCTCTAACTTCCTGTAAAACGCGATTTGGACAAATAACCTGATCTGCACGCATCGCTGAAGTATGTACGTTGTACTCCATCATACTGGATAAACCCAAAACATCGACCGATGGTTTCGAATGCGGTAACATTTTTTATTTTTTTCAAACGTTTTGTTACGATATGTGTTCATTATATGATTCATAAATAAGGTAAATGATTAGTTTTAAATCCTGGGACTCCCAATCCCAGGATTTATTATTAAATTTCAATAAACAATTGTTTTCCGAATCTGTTATGTATCTTAGCGAGATCATCGACTTTATGAATTCGAATATCAAACAAATTTTGGGTATAATAGCGAATTCCCCACAAGGAATTGCGATCTACGATAACGCCAATCTCAACATTCGATTTGCCAATCCCGCCATGCTTAACGTTTGGGATAAGTCAACGGATATCATAGGTATGGGCTTTGCCGAAGTGTTTCCTAACTTTACAGAGCAAGGGTTCACCGACCTTTTGCTCAACGTTTGGCACTCTGGTGTTACCTACCGCGCCACCGCCTACCCGGCAGAAATTTCGATCGGTGGGATAAGCGAAACGAAATACTTCGATTTTGAATATCAAGCGATATTGGATAGCGATGGTAACACAGTCGCCATCTTACACACATCCACAGACGTCACCCCAAGGAAAAAGGCACTTCAGTTACTTGAAGAAAAAGATTCGTTGATGTCATTCAATAAAGAACTCGAACTCCTGACGAGCAATCTTTCCCATGATCTTAAGAATCCGCTAGGCGTCATCAAAATGGGAGCGCAGTTTATGCGATCAAAAACCAACATGCCTTCTACAGAAATCCACAAATGGTGCGACGCCATTTTGGCTTCCATAGGAAGCATGGAATCGATATTGAATCATACCCTACGTGTAAACCAAGTACGTCGCTATGAGAATTCTCATGCTTATGTAGCCATGGGTGAAATCATCGAGCAAATTTGTCTCGAAGCCAAGAACAGCCTAGATGCACCGAAAGCGAAATTCAACATCGGTGAGCTGCACCCCGTTTACGGGGATGAAAATCTGGTGCAGCAACTGTTCTATAGTATCATCGGGAACGCCGTCCGGTACACAACAAATGAAGAGTCGCCATCCATCAACATCGCTAGCGAGATCAAGGATAGTAAAACTGTTTACCATATCCATGATAACGGTATTGGCATTCCGAAAGAAGAACTGAGCAACCTGTTCGAGTTATTCTATCGTGGGTCAAATGCACGCGATTTTGAAGGAACCGGCGTAGGACTTAGTTTGGTTGGTAAAATATTAAAACGCTTACAAGGAAATATTCAGATCGACAGTAAACTAGGTGAAGGAACACAGGTGACCCTCACCTTTCCCATGCCAAAGCCTTGAGCTTTTTGGCGTTTGACCGGTATTCAGCGAAATCAGTAACCAACACCTCCGCTGTAAGACAAGCACCTGAATCGTTGGTGTCCATGTTTACACAGTCATCGGAAAACGCAGTCCAAAAGGTTTGATAAAATAAAATGAACGAAGTAGAGGCTACATCGTTCTTTCTACGGTGGTTAATGAAATCATCATGGTGAGTGTAGTAAGTTTAGTAATCCCGGGCGTCCCTGCTCGGGATTTTTATTTTCGATTGTATCCTTTCTTTTTTGTAAAATTTACAAGCTAATCTCTTAATATGTAAATTTTGCGCTACATTTGGTAAGCAATCACTTTTTTGTTATAATTTTTTTTCTACTTTTATCGACATGGAAAGAAAACAGTCGGCGAGAGCCATTAAAACCAAGCAGAAACTATTAGATGCTGTGGGGCATATTCTGGAAACAGAGGGGTTTACAGAATTGAAGGTGACGAAAATAGAAGCTGCTTCAGGTGTAGATAAGAAACTTATTTACTTCCATTTCGGCGATTTCGACAACTTAATTAAGGAATATCTTCGGTCAAAAGATTTTTGGTTAAACCATAAGGCAGCGCCTGAAAATTTTAACAAGGAAGATGTGAAAGGCATTTTAAATGATCAGTTTAACCAGATATACGAAAGTGATCTGTTAAAACAGATGATTATTTGGGAATTGGCTGGAAACAACGATGTGTTGAAAGGAATCGTTCATGAACGAGAAGAGCTAGGGAACCAACTGATTGACGCAGTGACGTCAATCAATGATTTTAAACAAGACGCGCCGCCATTGTTAGCTCTACTGGTAGCGGGGATTTACTATCTTAATACGCATGCTACAGCCGTTGGAACTACCTTTTGTGGGCTGAACATCAAAGAGGAATCCGATCGCAAGCGGGTTATTGAGTGCATCAACAGGCTCGTTGATGAACTGCATTAATTATTAATATCGAAAGACTGTGATTCCTTATACAAAAAGGTTGTGCCTGCGGCGCAACCTTTTTTGCATTTTAGGGCGTAGATGCCGAACTTGCAAGTTAAACGATTGTGGGCGAACCGCCCTTTAAAGATATAGCTCCTTTTCTTTTGCGATATATCAGTAAAAGGATCCATACACTGAGCAACACGAGCAATAAGGCTACCTCAACATTTCCCATTTTTGTAAAAAAATTGTTCAAGGAATGGAACGCAGCAACGGCAAGCAACGATGTTGTACTGTCGGCTACCTGACCTATCCCCCAGCTTCCGAGCAGCAAAATACCGAAAAACACTACATTTCCCGTGCTGAAATCGAAATTCAGATGCCACGCAAACCACAGTGTGGCGACGACCCCAACATTTAAAAACTTTGGAAGTGGCTTAAGCTCTTGACGGAGGAAGCCTCGCCAACCTATTTCCTCCAAAAGCCCATAAAGAAGAATCGCGGTAACCGTTTCGAAAGGAAAGACCCCTTTTAAGAAGTAGGATGTTCCCGCGATCAGCAACACTGGAAAAACGAAGTAAAGAAACAATGGATAGGCTATATGCTTATAGTTTCCTTTCAATGAGAGTACCGGTTTAATCCTAAATACAACAAAGACGAAAAAAGCGCCGATCGCAGGGCCAACTCCCGTTAAAAGTACTTTCAAAAAATCACTCGATAAGTCGTTCAATAGCCCCGTCTTGTTGCTTAGGTAGCGGCAAAATATAGCAATACTGTAAAAAATGATGATGGCTAGGTAGTTGATTTTGTTTTTCATTGTCTGTAACTCGATGTCTATTTAATTCGCTACGAAAATAGCAGAACGAATCCAACAAAAAATTGACGATGGGTAAGAAATCCGTTTTTAACCTATTTTCTTTCGAATCCTACTTAAACTCTCTGCCGTGACACCGAGATAGGAACAAACGACTTTCAACGGCACCCTTTGGAACACCTCCGGCCGTGCTTTGAGCAGTTTTAGATACCGATCCAAGGGCGACAGGGTGAGTAAATTTATCTGTTCGTACTGTTTCCGGATGAACATCGCTTCTGCGATGGCTTTTCCGATGTACAAGCCTTGGGTAGATCGGGCATACAGGCTTTGCAAATCTGCATGACTAACGGACCATACCACGCAATCTTCCAGTGCACAGGTCTTGATAACCGTGGCCGACCGGGTAAGAAAGGAAAGATAGTCACTAAAAAGTTGGTCCTCAAAATAAAGGTTAATACAAACGTCTCTATCGCCGTCTAGCACAAAATGCGCCACTGCCCCCGACATTAAGATGTTAATATAGCTCTCGGTTCCCTCGTAGTCCTTGATAACCGCGTTTTTCCGGTACTCACGTGGCTTTACATACTCCGCAAATGTCGTCCAGAGGTTTAAGTCCGCTTCGAAAAAAGGATCGAAAATCTTCTTGATATGGGCGGCAGCTGTTCGCGCTACATTCTCCTTTCCTTCTTCGTTCTCCAAAAGCATCAGGTTGGAAATATCGTTCCTAGGTTATTGTTGATCCGACCTATCTACCGCCTGCGGCGTCTCCTCACGCTTTTTCCCCAACGGTCTAAGCATAATCACTATAATAAGCAGCATGGTGAAAATATAAAGCATGCCCAACCAAAATTTTTTAAATTCCAGTGTTTCAAAATCAAAATTCTTCCAGGCAGCACTTCCAATGACGATAAACATCAATAACATTGGTAGGTTTAGTTTCTTCTTCATAAGGTCAATGTCAGATCAATTTCGTTGATTCAGCACCAAATCTAATTATTTATTATGATAAAGCACATAAAAAAGATTCCATAAGCTACGAAGTAATTGTAGCTCCAGTTGACAGGCCGTCTAAAGGAAGGTGTACCCTAAACGTCGTCCCTCCTCCTACTTCACTTTCAACCGAAATCGTACCAGCATGTTGCGTCACTATACCGTGAGCTAAAAACAAACCTATTCCAAATCCGCCGAAAAACTTCTCGTTTTTACCATCCACTCTATAGAAACGCTCAAATATTCGTTGTTGTTCTTTTTTGTCTATGCCGATGCCATAGTCCCGAACCGCAATTTGAACCTGCTTGTTAACCATTGATAAATCTATGTCGACCTTGTTGTTGTCAGGAGAATATTTTATTGCATTGGCAATCAAATTGATTAGCACCTGACCTATTCTAACACGATCTGCATTTATTATGCTTGTGGTACGCGAGGTGACATCGAAGACGTGTTGCGGTGTGCTGATCCGAAAATCATCCACTATTTCTTGAACAAGTGCATCAATTGCAAATGATTCTATCCTTAAATCCATTCTTCCCGCGTCTAGCCGACTTAGATCAAGCATATCTATATTGGCGCTATTTTCATTCATATAGTGGCAAAATCCATTATGGATTCGCCGCAAATTAGTAAAAAAAAATCATGCGGACAGAAGATCATATTTAGTGTCATCTCTTACTTCATGGGAGCGTGAAGTAAAAAAATAATGAGTCATTTCCTGTGCATCATGTTTCGCTCCAGGGGATATTCCGGTCGATCGGATGGCAACGCTTATCTCGGATCTATACCTATCCTAATGGAGATGGCTATCCGATAACTCGCAGCGCTGCAGAATCGTCAAAACTAGGGAACTGTTGGACAATAAACTGAATTTCTTGTTAGAGACAAAGCAAGTAGCTTTATCGGTCTACGTAAAACGGATTCCACTATTTTTTCTTCTTGGAGAAAACATTCGCTAGGTTATCCTTCGATGGACTTTCTTTTTCCTGCTGATAAGAAGACTGCTTCTTATCCTTTGTGCTCTTTTCTTTTTTTTGTTCTTTGCTCATGATAAAATATATTACATTGAAATTGTTTAAACGGATGTACGTCTGCATAACTCGACCGGATGGCCGTCTTATAGACATATTCTCACTTATCCCGAGATATCGACGTAGCTATCCATTTTCAGCCGAGCCAAAAGATAGCTTATGGTAGATTCCGCCCCTTGGTTGATATTTACATTTTGCGCTTCGAGACCATCAAAACAACCACCTGTAACCGGGTTGTAAACGATCTGTTGCAAGTGATTTCTTCCCAGAAACCATGCAAAGGCAGCTACCAACATCGCTCGGTATTCTTCGTTTCCATTTTCTCGATAGAATCGATCAAGTGCAATGATCGTATAAGCCACATCAATTGGCTGCTCTCCACCTTTAAGTCCAGCATGGATACCATCGCGCTTTGCCCATCCCTTGTTGGATACCACATGTATCTCGCCATCGACAAAAATCTTTTCGAGTAAAAAATCGAAAGATTGACAAGCCACCTCCTTGTAGATCGGTATTTTGGTGCGTTGATAGGCCAAAAGAAGTGCCTCGGGTATCGAACTGTTGCCATACGTGAGGTACGATTCATACCAAACCCAATTATCGGAACTTTCGTGGTTGAACATGCCCACCAAGCGATCTGCCAATGTTACAATTACCTGATGGTACTCGCTAGTTTTGATACAGCAAAGTCCCTTTAGGATAAACGCCATTGATCTCGTCGAGTAATACGCAAGAAAGTTTGGGGATGCTCTCCTTAACAACTCCTTCGCAAGATTCACAGTTTCTGCCGGGAGGATATGTGATTTTGCAAACACCTCACCGAGCGCCCATATCGCCCTACCATTTGCATCGTCGAGGTTTTCAGCGAAATTCTGCTCCGTAAACCGACCTCCAGTATCGACATAATTTAGGAATGTTCCGTCATCTTGCATACAATGCGCTATAAAGTGAAGGTATTTGGAGATAAGCGAAAGGCAGTCGAACGCAGCATATTGATCGTAGTAATGCAGGATGGCTACCAGCGCGCGAGCATTGTCGTCAAGCGCATATCCACTCTTCAGATCAGGCGTATTGATCTCAGCAAACTGAATCAATCCACGGTCGGTTGTCATACGCTTGATATGGGCTAAATTTATGCGAGGTACCGAATAAGCAAGAGAACTTACCTGGCCTACCATGTTTGCAAATAAGTGTATATGGGCCACCGCCGAATTTTGCCAGGATGTGGCGACTGTTTTTTGGATATTGAGATTTCTTATCCTTTCCCGTTCTGTTCTGTCATACCCCAATAAGGTAATGACAGCATTGGCCAATTGCTCTGCGGATCCAAAATCAATCATCATCCCCATATCCGCTTTCAATACCTCGCGCGCGTGTGGAATCGGGGTGGATATCACCGGACAGCCGGAAGCTAGCGCATAGGCAAAAGTCCCGCTCACGGCTTGCAAGGGATCTTTAGAAGTGAAGAGGTAGACGTCCGTCAGTTGAAGATAACCCAAAAGCTCCTTCGTTGAAAGAAATTCGTTGACAAAACGAACATGGAGAGCAAGCCCTAGATCCCTTACCAAATCCTTCAGTGTATCCCTATATTTCTCTCCCTCCTGCTTTAAGAGCACAGGGTGGGTTACACCGATTATGAGGAACAGAACATCCGGAAAAGCTTGAACGATAGTTGGAAGCGCTTCTAAGGTGGTTTCTATACTTTTTCCTGGCCCCAACAAACCAAACGTACTAAGAATTTTTCGATCTTGCAGACCGTAGCGCGACCTAAGCTCTGATTTATCGAGAGCCGGCGACAAATGGGTTCCATGCGCTATTACGCTTATTTTTGTCGCGTCTATCTGATAGTATTCAACAAGTATGTCTGCAGAATTTTGGGTCATCACAATTAACTTTTCACATGCATGAGCCATGTCGCGTACACTTTTGATCATCGCTGGTACCGGTAAGGGTAAGACCGTATGAAAAGTTAGCACAATGCTCTTCTTTAACTGGTTCAGAAAATTCACAAACTCATCTTCCGCTTCAGCAAAAAGTCCAAATTCGTGTTGAATGCAGACAATATCAATTTCTGTAGCGTCGTTGAGCTTGTCGCTCAGCTGCTGAAAGGATCTAGCGTCAGACACATCCAAAACGAAAAAGCTATCAAATTTGTAAGGATGGACATAAGCTGAATTTTCCAAGGGAACGTAGTAGCAGGCAAATGAGTCGGCAAATTTTGTCTTTATGGAATCTATGAGATCTGTTGTGTATGTTGCAATTCCGCAGGCACGCGGAGGAAAGGTTGATATAAAAGCTATACCTTGCTGCTTTTCTACTGTCATGATGCTGTTTTATGTTGCTGTGCAGTCCCTGCGAGATGTGTTTTTGTAAACTTACAAATGCTGTACGTAGGAAGGTTATTAAAGATAGGTATAAAACATGAGTATAACTCATTAAAATAAAACTATATTTTTTTTAACAAAAAAAACCTATCCAATATTATAAGGCAATTTTTATACACGATTTCCAATCTGGAATAGACTTCTCTCTCGAATTTTGTGAGGAACAAGCACCGAATTTTAACAAGAAAAAACAGAATAAATAACCTAAAATAATATGGAACAAGGTTTTTATCGGAAAAAAGCTAAAAACAGACGGTTGATAATTGCGTAATCGTGCGAAAAACTATCGCTTTCTTTGGAAATTGGCGCAGATCTTCTTGTTTCGTATTGACACCCTTCAATCAGTATATCGGCCTACGCGAGTCACCAACACTAGTTCTGATGATCAATTATTAAATGTTTGGCCTTCCTTCCCACTACCGAACGTTGGTTTAAAATAGTTAAATGCGATAGTCAATAAAATCAATACTGCAACCGCATAACAAGTGTAGGTTATGCTATCGTTTCCCTCATGCTGCGCTGCAGCCACCGCAAGTATGCCCCAAATACCGACGGCTCCGTAAGCGCGCATGTTCCGCGTCAAAATCATCAATAGGTTCAACGTCCCAGCAACGGCGATCATTATAACGGCCCAGGTAACCTCTGTTAGACCAAGGCGGCTCCACTCGAATTTTACAAGCAGCGATGCGATATTGGCAATGATCGCCAGCGATACCCAACCCGCATATAGTGAAAACGGCAACGCAATAAATAGGTAGTTCTTTAGCCCTATCTTGGTCAAGCTCAAACGTAGTTTAACAACGATGCTACACAAAGAGATTAATAGAACGGTCATTATCATGGCACTAAGCAAGGTAAAATGGTTTAGCCAAGCAACGACCCAAAGCATATTACACAGACAGGATACCATAAACCACCCTCCAATCCTTTCCACCGCCTGGAGAGGATCCTTACCTTTGAAAACATTTGTTGCCGAATAAACGACAAAGCAGGCCAAACCAAGATAAATAACTCCCCAGATGGAAAAGGCGTAACCAGCCGGCGTAAATCGCGTAAAGTATTCATCGGAAACCGTTTTCATCGTATTTCCATCAAAAATCCCCGTGTTGGAAAGATAATTTACCATTATCGTCAATAGCAGCATCACGCCGTTTGTGATTGCATATACTTTGTTCTTCATCCTTTCTAATCTTGTTTATGTGCCGTTTATCGCATCTTTGTTTATAACCTGTTTTAAAACAAGTACCGGTATTCGCGGTCTTGCCCCAACGGATACACACGCTCTCCCTCGATATGGTTCGTTAGGATATTTCCGTCGGGTCGTTCAAGATAGCCGCGCAAGATATAAACAGAGGGAACATCGATTTGTTTAATTTCCATCACCTCTATTTGGAAATAACGCGAAATTTCCCTATATTAAGTTTTTTAATATACGCATGATATGCAGGGTAACAACAGAGGAAACCACTACAAATACGGTTTTATTTACTACAATCCTTCTGGTCCGAGCTTTTTGGTTCCGAAACGGAATAAATTGGGATTTACTCTAAATTTCGCACATAAGTGGGCGATGGTTACACTCTTCATACTGATTATCGTAGCTATCTGGATTGCGAAACCGACCATTATAGCAATCGATTAGCATTTCGGAATCCTTTTATAATATACCGTTCATTTTAATATACTGCAGAAGCATAATCGTTTTGCCATCTTTAATCTCGCCAGTTTCGATCATTTTCATCGCTTCGTCAATGTTAAGCTCCAACACTTCTATATTTTCTTCTTCGTGTTCAACACCACCACCATCGCTAACCTTCATTTCGTTTGAATACGCTGCTATAAAAAAATATAAGATTTCCGTTACCGAACCAGGAGACATGTATGCCTCAAATATTTTTCTTACGTCAGTAATTCTATAGCCGGTTTCCTCTTCCGTTTCCCGTTTGATACACTCTTCTGCATTATCTTTATCTAACAGACCTGCACAGGACTCTATTAACATTCCGGATTCATTTCCATTTACAAAAGTTGGCAGCCGGAATTGCCTTGTGAGAATTACAGTACGTTGTTCCTTATTATAAAGTAAAATGGTGGCACCGTTTCCCCTGTCGTAAGATTCTCGGCTTTGTATGTGTTTCGTACCATCTTTCTTGCTGTATTCGTAGGTTACTTTCTTAAGTACATACCAGTTATCCGAAAGAATTTTAGCATCTAAAATTTTAATATTGTTAATCATCGCTAGTCTGTTTTCTGTAAAATTAAGCGTTAATAATCATTCCGCTTCCCCCTATCACCTTAATACCTGTTGGAAATGATTGCCAACAACGGAAGTAACGATATGTACTCGCGAACTCCTGTCCATCGTAATTACCTCTTAATTCCATCGTCAACGTAATGACCGCTACATCATTTATGATGTGGACAGTTTCAGCATTAGGAATAAGCTCGATAATTTTTAAGCGACCATCACGATAGCTTTGTAGATCCTTTTCCTTGGTAATCACCTCCCCGCTGGGTATAACAAAAAGCAAGTCATCATGCAGTAATTCATCTAGTAATTCTATATCACTTTCTTTTATGGCTTTGTAAAGCAATTTTTCCCGTTTCAATATATCGTCTTTTTCCATGCTATGCGAATTGTCCAAAAGATAAATGTATATATTATTTTGTCATTACGCATCGTTTTTGAAAAACAAACAGCATAGCAAACGCCATTTCTATTAAACCAAGGGCATTGGCTGACTTAGGCAGGTTAAATTTAACCAAACCTTCAACTGACCAAGGGAGGTGAATAGCTTTCATAAGCCCACTTATAACAATCATTAGAGCAACTTATACCGTGAGTAAAATTGCGATATACTTTTTTGCTTTCATTTAAAAGGGATTGTTTACCGCTCTTGCCTCCATGATGCAAAAGTGTCCGATACGGCTTTTGATTAACCATTTGCCATGTTGAAGAACATACTCATCTTCATATTTCACACTGTAATCTGTAAGGATTTCTTTCCCATCATGTTCTCGCACCATTTTAATTTGTGAAAATGAGACCCCCGTGGCGGTGTCCTCATCAATCTTTACGATGTGCTGCCCGTTCAATGTAAAATAGGTCTTTACCTGCGCTGCATGTCCGCTAAATTCTTCTTCCAGTTGATCTGTTCCATTTGTGTTGGCGACTACAGCACCATTCATATAAACGGTATAGTTTGCATCAGGCGTGAATAAATTCATCTGTTCCGAAATCCGCTTTTCGTCGCCTAATGTTGCGTAGGCATCAACTAAATATCTTAGCTCTTCTTTGGTTCTTAAAGTTTCTAAAGTCATGATGTTTTTTTAAAATGTTCAATATTATTTGACAAAACTAAACTATATTTACTTACATTTTATTAGTAGTTACCTAAAGGTTAGCAGGTAATTTTATCGTAGTGCAACATGAAAAAGGAAAATCCAACAAACAACAACGCCAAAGAATTTTCTGAAGATTGTCACAAAATATTGTCTTCGGTAAGTGATGCCCTCTACGTGATCGGAGGAAAATGGAAACTTATGATAATAATAGCAATGGCTAGAGGTAATAACAGGTTTACTGAGCTTCAGCGAATGGTGACCGGGATTTCTGCAAGGGTGTTATCAAGTGAGTTAAAAGAATTGGAACTGCATGGTTTTGTTGTAAAAAAAGTCTCTGTAGGTTACCCTGTCACGATCGAATATCAATTGCTACCATATAGCGAAACGCTTCAAGAAGTCGTTAACGCACTATCGCAATGGGGTATACAGCATAGAGAAAAAATTAAAAACGAATCTAAAGCAACAAATTAATAGCTCAAAAGTAAGAGCTCTATGAGGAATTCATCTACTTAAGATGAACCGCTTCTCATCAATCACAGAGCGGTTGATTGTGGTTGTCAGTAGCGTGTATCAATAACGGGCGCGTGAATTAATTTCGATCACACCCGTATACTACAAAATATAAGCAAGCTATGTATGCTTAGCCATTTAAAATTTAAGCTCTACTTCGCTAGCATACTATTCCAACAGTTGGTAGCGACACATAAAACACGGAACCGACTCCCTCTTGGCTTTCTACCCAGATCTTGCCGCCGTGATCCGCTACTATTTTCGAAGAGATATAAAGACCGACCCCTAATCCGGCAATTTTATGACTTACTTCAGACACCCTGTAAAATTTTTCAAAAACTTTGTGGATCTCTTCTTGTTTCATGCCAATTCCCTTATCGCTAACGGACAGCAAAACCGATCTTTTATCTGGAGATAAAACGGCCTTTACAATAATATCAGAATTGGGAGCAGAATACTTCGCTGCATTCCCAACAAGATTATTAATAACCTGCTCCATGCGGAGCCTGTCCATTTGTACCAAGATCGGCATATCGCTTGCTGCAATGAGTACACTATGTGCGGGGACTAAACTTTTCAGGAGATCTTCAAGACTGCTCAAAAAAGAATTTATTTCGATACTTTCTAAGTTATAATAAATCCTGTTGACTTCTGAATTGGAAATATCCAAAAGTTGTGAAATCATGTCCTGCATTTTTTTTGCCTGCGTATCGATTTTATCTAAACTTGCTTCCAAATCCGTTCCTTTAACATTTCTTAGCGCTAATTGGGTGAATGCCCTCAAAATCGTTAATGGTGTTCGCAGTTCATGGCTTGCAACCGAGAGAAATTCATTTTTCTGGTCAATAATGTACTCTGCGGAGCGCAATGCCAAAACGGACTGTTCATTCGTTTGAAAAAGCTCGACATTTCGTTTACGAAGTTCTTCATAAGGAGTTGCCGGCTCGCTGAATTCAAAATACGATTTTATCATTTGCAGCGTATCGTGTGAAACCCGAGACGTTCTAGGAACCGTTAATTTTAACATCACCTCCCCTTTACCGCCCAAAACTTTATGGCGGTACTCAGGCACAAGCTTGCTTGCATAAGCCAAACCACCCCTACTTTCCTCCAGCGTAATCACCTCGATATAAGACAGCAGACCTACGAGAAAATATCTATCTTCTACCTGTTCGATGCGTACGCTCAAAGCACCATCACTTGCCTTGTCGATCAGTTCCCTGCAAACTTCCGAAACCGCGGTTGCAAATGACGTCCGCATAGAAATCGATAACTTCAATAACTCTGCAACTTTTATAGACCTGCGATATGCTAGCGATAAGTCGAGCTCATTTTCAATAGGAACGTATACTAATTCTAACATATTGCTAAATAACTTTTGCAATAACGACCGACATATCGTCGGTATGTCTTGCATAATCTTTGTAAAGGGCGGCAGTTTGTACGCTTAGGTCATAACGAAGTATATGCGGATATTTAGCCAGATCCCATTTAGACTTAATTCCATCCGAGCAAAAAACTGCCTGTGGGTAATGTGCTCCATCGACTTCGTGATCATTGATCGTGTTGGGCAACGTATGTCCGACAATACCGTTATACGACATAACATTCTTACTACCTAGATAGCTATAAAACTTGGTCATTATATTTCCTACGCCTGCAACTTTCCATTTTTTTGACGCAAAATGATAAACAGCAACCGTAGCGACTATACCTCGCGTTTTACGGATCTTGTCATCGATTGCACGTATAATTTTTGAGGGAAGATGCTCACGGGAACTATTAAAGGCCTGTGCTGCTTCGTTGACGGCCAGGTTTGCTAATTGACCATGCCCCAATCCGTCTGCAACCAAAATGTAAAAATACTCACTGTCCGATTTATAGCAGGTTCCATCACCGCTCACAACTTCTCCAGGCATCTTAATGATCAACGGTCGAACGTGGTCCACACTCGTTTTAGCAAATACTGCAGAAGAAAGCAGTATCCTACTGAGAATGATCGTTCCCCAATCCTTCTGTGAGTACAGCTCGAAATAATCAGATAGTCGTTTAATACTACCGAGGCCAATTCCCATAGAGGTGGAGCTCGTATGACCGTCTGTAACCATTCTCAAGGGGTCGCTCATCCCGATACCGCTATCAATGCAAAGAATCTCCAAGTATGTTTTTTCCCGAACGTTGACAACACCGACAAGCAACTCTCCGGCATTGCCGTATTTGTTAAGGTTGGAGGTCATCTCCGAAATAATAATATCTAAGTTGGCCAGCTTCACGGAACCGAGTCCGGAAGCAGCGGCGAAATGACGAATCTCTTTTTTCAGTAGTGCGAAATAACTTCTATCGTCCGCCCGAAATCTCTCGTATGTTGAATCAACCATTTACCCACTTAACTATCATAACCGTCGTTCCGACATTAACTTCACTTTTCACTTCGAACATATTGACCAAACGCTTGGTACCGGGCAGCCCCAAACCTAAACTCCGTCCAGTCGAATAACCATCTTGCATCGCCAGATCGATATCAGCAATCCCTGGTCCTTGATCGACGAAAGTCAACCGTATACCGATGTTTTTGCCCATGCTAACCGTTTCGATAGTCGCTGATCCGCCATTTGCATACTTCAACATGTTTCGAGCAATTTCGCTTGCCGCGGTAATAAGCTTCGTTTGGTTCACTAAGCCCATCTTTATTTTGACGGCAAAATCCTTCACCATATTGCGAAAAGGGACAACGTCCTGCTCTCGGGTAATTTTTACCACTTCTTTAGTTGTCGTTATCAACATCGTCTTGCTGTTCGGCCTCGATATCAAGGTTAATCATTTTTCCCAACAGCTCCATACCTTTTTCCACGTTAAGGGCAGTGTAAACTCCGATAAGAGGCAGTCCAAGTTCTACCAGCGTGATAGCAACCGCAGGCTGAATGCCTACAACAACAGTTTGCGCATCCAAGAGTTTAGACATGCTTGCAATATTGCCCAAGATTCGTCCCATGAAAGAATCCACAATACTGACTGCGGACACATCTATTAAGACCCCCTTTGCACCATACTTCTCTACGGCGCCAACAAGGTCGGCTTCCAAGTCGAGTGCTAACCGGTCATATAGATCTACTTGAATAGTAACAAGTAGAAAATGACCCATCTTTAAAATAGGGATTCTTTCCATTATAAGCCCCTATTTTGCCTGCCAACGTCTGCCTTCCGAACTTCCAGTGCTAACGAGCGGAAAGCGTGCTGGAGCGCACTTGCTAAGGTGGCTTTGGTAACAATTTGCGAAAGATCGATACCCAGGTGCACGATTGTTTGTGCAATCTCTGGCCTTATGCCACTGATTATACAATCTGCCCCCATTAGCCTGGTAGCACTAACTGCCTTTATCAAGTGCTGGGCGACAAGCGAATCGACAGTAGGAACTCCGGAGATATCCAGTATAGCGATACTACTACCGGTCTCTACAATTTCCTGCAAAAGGCTTTCCAGAACAGTTTGCGTACGGGCACTATCCAAGGTACCGATAATTGGCAAAGCTAGAATTCCATCCCAGACTTTTATTACAGGCGTTGATATTTCTGTAATTTCATCCGTCTGCCGCATGATAACCTCTTCACGACCCTCGATAAAAGTTTCGAAGGTATGCACCGCCATATTATCAAGCAACCTTCCGATAGCAAGCACAGAAGCATTAACCAAATCGTTATCCGAACTCTCTTGAATGAGCACTTCAAAAATAGATTCCTTCAATGTAAAGACCAGATTGGCCGTCTCCCTCGGACTATATCCCATTCGTGCTCGCTTCAGCGCTACTTCGCGCAGTAAATGTATCACCTGTTCAAAGTCAGCACCATGCACATCATCAAGATTTGACTCGGACAAACTGGATACGAATGATTCAAATATCTGTTGTGAATATAACTCCGAATCCCCCTGGTCAAATGAATGTCCATTTGCGAAAATGTCATTAGTCTGTTTGTGTTGCCACAAGGCTAGAATTACATCCTGTTTATGTTTAAGTGTTTCTATAGTTTGCATGAATTTGAAAGTGATTAGATTAACCATTAGCAATGACCAAATATACACTTTTTAACTATAGAAACGCCCAGTTGCACTTTTTTAAATAAAAGCTTCAAACGGCAACTGGTATACGGCCCGTTCAAGGAAGTCACATTAAAAAAATAAAAGAAAAACAGTCGCTGTATTCGTTTCGTCTATTCATAGGCTACTGCCGAGCTATAGATCTCGATTTTGTATAAAAATTGAGTTTAGATCGATAAAGCCTTACGTTTCATTGATTTATACCGCGACAGTCGATATAACGGCCAAAATCTCGTGTAAGTCGAATGGCTTTGCCAAAAATTGATCTGCTCCGGCCGCCATCGCAACCTCCTCGCCATCGCGGCTTGCCGAAATACATAATATATAAAGATCTTTAAATCGTTCTTGACTTTTAAGTTTTTTTATAATAGTCTCTCCAGAGAGTTGAGGCATCCATAGATCAATTATAAGTAACTTCGGCTCTCCTTCTTCCAATCTTTCGTAAAGATTACTGCTGTCTGATTCTGTAATAGGAATTGCCCCTGCGCTGCTAACAATCCATGCTAATACCTCCAATATCGGAATCTCATCATCACAAATAAATACTTCTTTTCCGTTCATACGACCTCCATACTAAAATTTCATCCCCACTGTAAACTGATGAGCGACCACGCACAAGATTTGTAAGGCAATCCAATGAGAAGAATATAAAAGCATCTTTTGCACGTGGCTACTTTTATATCAATGCTAAAGCAGTATTGAAAAAGCTGCCTCATCGGATTAATGTACGCGCTTATTTACCAAATAGTTTCCATCAGAGACATGTTGTTTATCGAAAGGTGGTTTATTCGCAACAATCAAGTATTAACAGCAACATTAAAATAATAAATAAAATCACCAACAATTTGCCTACTTGCAACGTTCGATATATAGCGTGTTCAAGAATTGAATAAATTACAAATCACAAAAAATTAGAGGAAATGAACTTCATTAAAAACCTTTTACCGGCACTTGCTGGTTCGCTAGCGCTGAATGCTATCCATGAAATAGCTCGCCGAAAATCGGATAATGTACCAAAAATCAATAAGATTGCAGAAGAAGGGATAGAAAAGATATGGGAAGCTACCGGCAACGATGCTCCAACGGGGAATAAACGTTATCGTATAGCCTTGACTGGAGACATCGTGGCCAACACCGCATACTTCACTGCTATAAAAGGAAGAACGAACACAGAAACATGGGTAAAAGGTTTAGTACTTGGCGCCGTAGCAGGATTTGGCGCTCTCAAATTGACCGCTCCCATTGGACTGAATGATCAACCTGTAAATCGCAATCCAACAGTTCAGGCACTTACAATATTATATTACGCCGCTGGGGGGCTCGTTACTGCTGCAGTATTCAATAGCCTTAGGAAGTACCGTAAAAAATAAAACATAGAAAGACAAATTTGGATAATTTCGTTTGGCTATGTCTAACACAGATTTTGCATAGGACACCCCTCCATCGCTATATAAACCACATTATCAACGATATAGCTGATAAAACATGACAATAAAAACTTCATGTCCTCGTCACGTAATATCGCTAACGATGTAGTTGTTGGCAACAGCAACTAAGTTTGGTAAGGGGACCTCTATTACTTTATGTTTCGGTAACGACATTTAAATTCGGCCTATCCCGAAAGAAGTTGACCTGAACTTTATCAAACTTAACTCATTCTACTATAAAGAGGACATCATGAGAAAAGTGAATATACCGGCACAATTAAGAGGAAAAAAGATGGATTTTAGCGTGCGTAAGTCCTACAACTCCTCGGAAGAGGTGATCGAAGCCTTTCATGCGGCGAGAACCCGGTTGCTGGACATTAACAATTGGCATGTCATAGCCGGATCTGCTTCTGCCACGTTTAAGTTGGTCAATCTGCTGGGAACCACGGTTGCTCAATATCCCAAAAAGGGACAATATGTTAAAATCGATATTCCCGGACCGGGAAGTTTCATCGGCGGAGGGTATGACTGGGCAAGAATTACGCAGCTCAATGACTATCCGATGGACAACTACATCCAGATTACTCTACAACCCGCTACACCCCCCAAAAAAATGGCAGCAAATGAAACAGCGCATTTCTTTAAAGCGACATCGAGCACTAACATTGAGGTTAAAATTGTAGATCATATTCTTTACGTGAATTATTACGGTAGAAATGAAGAAACCAATCTTCAAAGTAAGCGATTTTTGGAAAACATCAGAAATGCTATGGTTGGATTTGGTGCAAAACTTGGATTATCCTATCCCCAATGGAAAAAAATCATACAGGGAATTTTGGGTTAACTATCCATATAAATCCCTTAGTCCTTGTCCTGTTTACCATACTAATTATACTATAGACGATTTTCGGAACCGCGTATATCTACCTGATTTCAAACGGATTTAACACAACCTATCTTTCATACAAATAGCAGAAATCGGCTCGGGGCATCTTCACGCCTACAGCGGGCGCAAGTAGACTACCTAGAGATATGTGTTTATCACGATTGCGAAAATCTAGGATGCCGTTCGTTGTTTGGTACGTATATGTCGCACCATATTTGCACTGCTGTTAGGGTAATACCATATATATGATTAGTACTCAACAACTGTCCTTGGAAATAAAAGAAAAGGGCGAAATATTGAAACGCCTTGCTTTCAAGTTTACCAAAGATCCCGAGGAGATCAACGAGTTGGTTCAGGATACCTTCGCTCGCTCATTGCGATTTTTTGACAGATATTTTGATAACCCAAAGCTCATCGCTTGGCTCTATGTAATTATGAGAAATTCATATATAAACAATTATCGTAGAAACCAGAAGAAGGTCCTGTTTGCACACCATCAGGCACTTCATTACAAGAACGAGGATTGCTCGGTTACATCGTCGAATAATGGATCGGGGTATAGCTTTCTATCTACCGATGTGAAAACTGTATTGCAAAGGTATCCTCCATCCTACTATCAACTTTTTCTAAATTACACCGAGGGATACAAATATCGCGAACTGGCCGAAAAATATGGGTTACCCGAAGGGACCGTTAAGACTCGTATCCATCATATGCGAAAGCAGCTACAAAAGCAGCTCCATAGCTACAGGTATAACCGTTAAGTCCATTCTTGAGGTGATTTCATTATGGCATCTCTCCCACCTACATCAGCGTATATACAGATCGCCGAACAACGGGTTAAACCAACCCGTCGCAATAGCAATAACGAAAAATGCGGTAATGGTTTGCACCGATTACCGCATGATCATTATCACACATAAGGGAAAATCAATTTTCACTTTCTTAGGATACGCGGACGTTAATAGCGTTGAGTCCTTTCTTACCCTGCTCTATATCGAATGTAACACTATCATTTTCGCGCACATCACCAATTAAACCCGAGATATGTACAAAAACATCATCTCCGCCATTCTGTGGTGTAATAAAACCGAAACCCTTGGTCACGTTAAAGAATTTTACTGTTCCTTCTTGCATCTTTTATTATATTAATTATTATTATTTTAAGCTTGAATACGGACTTCCAAATCATCCTATGCAAACATGTTTTAATAAACCGCTGAAATGCGTACGCAATTCTTGGTTCTTAAACGAGTCTTGCTTGTAGGCGTAACGTGAAAGTTCACATCGTAATTTAAAAATGAGGAGCTGAAAAAGCGAAAGCTGAGAGAGAAAGTAAAAACTAAACAGTTTCAGAAAGCATCGGCAGTGCCTGATTGTGATCAAAAGTACAAAAAATATATTACAAAGGAGAAATTCGGTGTTAAAAAAGCTGCACAATAAGGAGAAATCGTAATCAACGTAGTAGAAATACGAAATAGTAAAATTGTAATTCCGGATGGTGTCCACGACTACGTAGTCATCCCTTACGACGAAGTTGTAAAATAAACCGACCACAAGAGCTAGATAAGTGTCTTGCAAAGTTACGAGAGCAAAATAACTAGAGTTCTTTACGCAAGATCGATACTGTATTTCTTAGCTTAAAACTTAAAAACTTGTAAAAATACGGAGCAGCGCATTAAGTACGGATTATACTAATTTTCCAAAAAAAGAGGAATAAGCTGAAAAACTATAGAGCAACGCCTTCGTTATAACTAGTGTTCTGTAAAAGATTAAACATGAAAATAGGTATTATAGCACATTTAAAGCATCCCATACGCAAACCTTTCATGGGTGGCTTGGAAGCATTCACACATAACATCAGCAAGCTTTTGATCGAGCGGGGTCATCAGGTAACATTATTTGCCAGCGAACTATCCGACCCGGCATTGAACGTTTACCCCATCATGAGCGATATGGATTACGACCGCGAAACGTTAAGTCGGTTTAGGTCGCATGAAATGAGCGAGGATTTTATTTCCACTCATCATGCCTATCTTGAGTTGATGCAGGATATCGATAATATGGGATTTGATGTGCTGTTTAACAACAGCCTCAACTATGTACCGATCACCATGTCTACCATCTGCGATACACCGATGGTTACGGTTCTCCATACGCCGCCCATTTTTGAAATGAAAAGAGCAACAGCAAAAGAAAGAGATTCAGGAAAAATAAAGTACGTATCGGTATCAAAGCCCAATGCCGACGCATGGATGCCGTATATCAATAACTGCACCGTGATTAATAACGGTATTGACCTGGATCAATGGATATACAAGCCAACGAATGACAAGCAATATGTGCTGTGGTTTGGAAGAATTCATCCTGATAAGGGGACACACCTTGCCGTACAAGCAGCAAAAATGGCCGGAAAGAAAATTAAAATAGCTGGTTCGATTGCTGACCGGCACTATTTCGAAACATTTGTCGAGCCATTATTAGACGCTAACGCTGAATGGGTATCCCATTGTACGCATGAAGAGCTCAATACACTGATAGGTGACGCTGAGGTAAGCATCATCACACCTTGTTGGGATGAGCCTTTTGGCTTGGTTGTCGCTGAGAGCTTAGCTTGCGGAACGCCCGTAGCAGGTATCGCCCGTGGTGCTCTACCGACCATTTTAGATCAATATACCGGCGTTTTGACAAAATCATGTGATCCCGAAGAAATTTCCCGCTGTATACATGAAGCGGCCAAACTTGACAGAGAGGCTTGTCGAAAGCATGCGGCCGATCGCCTTTGCCGTATAGCTATGGTCGAGCAATATGAGCATTTGTTTTCAGAAGTGGTACACCAAAGATTGTTTCGACATGCAATATAATTTCACATACTATGTGCATCATCACGGTGCTGGGCATGTAACAAGAGCCATTGCTATTGCTGAACAACTGATCATGTCAAGCGATTGTGCGGTCACATTTTTGGGAACGGGTCTATCATCGTATAAAAAGGAAATACCTTCTCAGGTGAAAATTATTGAACTCCCGCCTGACGTACCAAACGATGACGATAGGCATTATTGCAATCAAACACTTGATCACCTACACTACAGCCCGTTAAATGTTACGGGGCTGTTAAAAAGAAACAGCATGTTAATAAGCCATTTCAATAAAAATCCACAAACAATCTGTATCGTAGATGTTTCCTGTGAAGTGGTTCAGTTCGCACGTCTCTGCGGAATTCCCACAGTAGTTATTCGGCAACATGGAAATCGCCAAGATCTGACGCACAAACTGGCCTACAACAGCGCGGCATATATCATCGCACCCTATACAAAATCTCTGAGTATGAATGCTGAGGAAGGATTATATGAAGACAAAACTCTATTCAGTGGAGGTTTTTCGAGGTTTGATAGGATTGATGTACATGAGATCCAAGAAGATGAAGAAGACAACCATATTGCACTGCTGCTGGGCAAGGGAGGCAGCAACTTAGATATCAAATTCGTGAAGGAGCTTCGTAGGCAACTTCCCGAGAGATACGTGTTACATATTCTAGGCGACCTGCATTTCGCGCATAGCTTCCATAACATTATTGTACATGGACACGTAGAAAAACCACATACCGTATTAAAACGTTGCTCCGTAGTTATCTGCAACGCAGGACATAACACCGTTATGGAAATGGCATCATTGGGCAAACGTTTCATCTGCATCCCAGCTTCGCGCCCCTTCGCAGAACAGCTTGTCAAAGCTAGCCATTTGGAACGACTACATCTTGCTGTGGTAGTCTTTGAAGAACAGCTCTTTCAGGCTGATTGGGTCAACATCCTTCATCGTGCAAAAAAACTTCAACCTGCACGATTATCCGGTATTATCGACAAATTTGCCCTGGAAAAAATTGCGAAACAATTAAAGTTAGTTTACGAAAGTTTCTTTTTCCTTCCGTCATGCACCAAACAACGTCAACCAAAATATGCTTAAACCGATAACGTTATTAACAATCGTTCACAATCGTGAACGGGCTCTATTTAATCAATTAGACGCCGTCGGATTGAGTAGCGTGCTCCCTAAGGAAGTCATAGTGGTCCGTATGAACGAAGAAATTTTACCACTTCCACCACATCCTTACCCGATCCGACAAATAAGTCTTCATACCAAAGATGGCTTAAACCTCGCTGCGGCTAGAAATTATGCCTTGCAATATTCCCATTCGGAGAAGAATGTGTTCCTAGATGTAGATTGTATTCCCGCGCCTACACTTATTGAAGAATATTTAAACGCGCTTGAAGGAGAAGATCGATTAGTTAGTGGACGCGTGCGTTATTTGTCAAGCGATGAGACTGCTTCTTTAGACCTCAGCAAGAACCTATTTAAACATAGCGAAGCCGACCCTATCCGTCCAGAAAACAAAGATTACACGCACGAGACGTTTTGGACATTGAATTTTGGATGCACGAAGAGAACATTTTATCATATTGGAGGTTTCGATGAAACTTACACGGGTTATGGAGCTGAAGACACAGATTTTGCTTTCGAAGCGCGAAAACAAGGCATTGACGTCCTCACCATTGATGCTACAGTCTTTCACCAATACCATCCCAGCTACTCACCACCGCTTAACCACCTAGAAGATATCCTTAAAAATGCGAACGTATTTTACAAAAAGTGGGGAGAATGGCCTATGGAGGGATGGTTGAAAGCGTTTGAGCAACGTGGGTATATTCATTGTAGTAAGTCAGGCACTACCCTGTTACGTCGTCCAACTAACGAGGAGATAGATGCAACATTAAAAAAATAGATAGCATGGAAATAAAACTAAAAACTTGCAAATACGACTCCTGGAATTGCAGATCAAGTAGTGGCTATTACAACTTACTCCATACTTTTTTGCAATAACATCTATTTTATCACTTGTTTTAGACAGCGAGTTTTAGAAGGACCAGAAAGAAATCGTGGTATTATTATTCTCGACACACAGTGCCATCACCTTTTGTAATCCGCTAACTTGTTGCCCATAAGATTCAAACCTGGAACGTTGACCATATCCAAATGCATTTTCAACACTTACAATAGGTCCCATAGAAAGTCCTTTCTCCAGTTCTGTAGTATTGACATTACTAAGTCCGATATGTTTTATCTTCCCTTTGTTCTTCATTTCGAACATTGCATTTAGGGATTGTTCAAACGGAGTAGTTGTATGGGGCATTACGCGGAACTGCACTAATGGTATCTGCTCGATCTTTAAGGCTTTAAGATTTCTTTCGATGCTTTCTCGTAAGTTTTCCGGTTTGTCGAACACTATCCAGCTTTTATCAGGTCTACCTGTGGCGCCAACTTTTATACAGATTACTACATCGTCGCGATATGGATATAGTGCCTCAACAATTAAATTGTTTGTGATATCATCACCATAAAAATCTGCAGTATCTATAAAATTTACTCCTTTCTCGAATGCTGTCTGCAAAATCTTTAATACTTCATTTCTGTTCTTCGGTTCACCCCAGACTTGCTCTCACGGAAAGCGCATTTTTCCGTACCCTACGCGGTTTACAGTATGAGGTAATCAGATCCTCCATCAATAGTTATTGTCTTTGTCATATTATACTGAATTTAATAATACAAAGTTCCAGAGTATTTTTATGCAAAATGTAGCTGAATACACCTCTATTCTATCTCATTCCTCTATTTTTGCAATATAAATAGATTATTGCACTGAATTCTTCATTTTGTGAGACAATAACACGTCGGGGAATTTTTATGCAATGTATGATGGACCTTTTATGATAATATTTGTTGTCCGTAATTTATGATTAATACTTCAGATAATGACTTTTGAACATAATATTGTTTCGGAATCATTTCATACACAATAGCAAAAGCAAATATCAGTTAAAACGCAGAAACGTTGACTCCCGATTGTTCCACTGGCACCTAAGATCAGTACTGTGTGATTTTGCTTATTTTCCATTTGAGGTCGTTTTTGTTTTAAATGTTAATGTCCAATGATCCTTATCCGATTTTTCTAAATGCTGGCTTCGGAATCTCCAGATGTTCTCTTAAGGTATCGCCTTCATAATCAACCTTAAAAACACCGCGCTCCTGTAGGATCGGAACCACTAGTTCGATAAAATCCCTCAATCCGTGGGGGTGGTCCTGCTTGACCATCAGCATATCCATCGCACCGGATTCATACCATAACTGCACCTGGGCGGCGACCCGCTCTGCCGAACCAAAGAAGAGCGGTACAGGTATGCTGTTCCTGGGATTAAATGCTAGCAATTGCTTGTATTTAGCCACCGCTTCTTCATCGGTATGGCCTACGATTGGATTTTGGCTGGTGATCACAATAAAGTCCTCCGGGCGACGTCCTTTTACGGTTAACCGTGCCCTGATGCCATTTGCTACTTGCATGGTGGCTTCCATTGTCTGACCATGTATAAATGCTCCGTCGGTATAGCTTGACGCATGATCCATAAAGGTGGCCGAACTGCCAGCGGTATAAAGTACAGGCCTGCCCTGCACCGAACGGCTCAGGTTTAAAGGTCCATCGACCGAAAAATATTTTCCCCGGTAATTGAGCGTATGCATTTTACCAGGGTTCAGGTAAATACCACGTTCCTTGTCGCGGATGAACGCATCATCCTCATAAGTATCCCAGAGCCCAATCAGGATCTCCATGAATTCCTTGTTCATCGGGTATTGATCAGCCTTGGTTAAATGACCGCGACTGAAATTGACCATGCCGCCGGGATTGGAGGTCACTGCGTTCACCGAGGCCCGCCCTCTACTAATCTTATCGAGAGACAGAACCTGTCTGGCCACGTTGTAGGGATCCGTATAGGAAGTAGCAATGGTGGCTGACAAACCAATCTTCTCCGTTTTCATGCTAAGGGCCGACATGATGGTCGACCCTTCGAACATGCTGAGGTAATGCGGGATATTGCCCGGCCCCACATGGCTAAAATCGACCAGGAAAAGCGTATCGAACTTTGCAGCCTCGGCGAGTTGCGCCTGCTGCACATAATAGTCTATATTTTCACTGGCGTCCGCGGGCATATCCGGATGCTGCCACCCCACAAAGTTCCAGCCGAGGCCATCAATATTTGCAGCTAGCTTTAATTTTTTCCTTTCACTCATTTTGCTATTTTTTGGTCAGCACGGGAAGCTTCCGAATTGATATCGTCCATAATCTCCGAAAAAAGTTTAATCGACTTTATCCGGTCTTCCTGGCTATGCGTAGAGGTTACAACAATCAGTTCGTCAACTTTAGTCTCGTTCAGAAATGCCTGCACGTGTTCTTTTACAGTTGACTTGCTACCTACGAAGGAATATTTCAGCATTTGATGAACTGCCGGGTGTTGCAGCATACCTCTCAATTCCTCTGTCATGGCAGTTGGAGGATGCAGTGCAGTTGTGGTTCCGGTAAGTACCCCAAAGAACATCCTGATCAGTGTGGTAAATAAACGCTCGGCTTGCTCATCTGTATCTGCAACAAATACATTGATCCCCGCTATAGTGTAAGGGCTTTCTAAAACTGCAGATGGTTGGAATTCTTCACGGTAAATGTGCAGTGCGTCAAGTAAATGCGTAGAGGCAAAGTGGCTTGCAAATGCATAAGGCAAGCCTTTTTGGGCTGCTAAGTGTGCGCTGTCAGTGCTAGATCCCAATATATATAGGGGTACATCAGTTCCTTCCGCGATAGCAGCCCTCACCTTTGAACCACTATTGTCAGGAGAAAAGTAGTTTTGAATTTTCTCAATTTCTTTAGCGAAAGAATGAGCAGCCTGCATGAAATCTGACCGGATAGCCTGGGCAGTTGCCATGTCTGTGCCAGGTGCCCTCCCCAGACCCAGATCGATGCGTCCAGGATACAAATGTGCCAGGGTACCAAACTGTTCAGCAATAACCAATGGAGAATGATTGGGTAGCATGATGCCACCCGAGCCTACCTTGATGGTTTCGGTGTTTTCAGCCACATATCCGATCAATAGTGACGGCGAATTACTGCCTATATGCTCCGAATTGTGATGTTCGGCAAACCAGATCCTTTTATAGCCCATCGCTTGCGCTTCTTTGGCCAATGCGAGGGAATCATTCAGCGTCTGTTTGATGGTACCGCCCAGTGGTACAAGTGCCAATTCTAGAATGGAATAAGCAATACCTTGAGTTTCCATCTTTTTATTTGTTTGTCGTAACAAGTCTTACCTCAATATTATTTCTGGTAGCATTGGAGTAGGGACATACCTGATGTGCGCGTTCGGTGAGCCGCCTGGCTTCTTCAATGGATACATCTGGAATATTTACCGCCAGTTCTACTTCCAGGCCAAATGCACCGCCTTCTAAAGGTCCTATTGATACCTTTGCAGTAACGGACGTTTCACCAGTATTTACTTTTTCCAAACGAATAGTGTGGTTCAGTGCGCTATCAAAACAGGCAGCATACCCCCCTGCAAATAGCTGCTCTGGATTTGTGTAATCATCGCTGGCACCGCCCATGGCTTTAGGTGCTCTTACCTGTAGGTCTAAAACTCCGTTATCACTTTTTATCTGGCCATTTCTACCTCCTGTAGCAGTAGCCTCTGCTGTATATAATACTTTCATCGTTATCTCTTTTCAAAAATTATTTATTCGCTTATCCCCATCTCATGTAAACGGTTACCTGCTAAAATTTCTTCGTACGAAGGCCAGGAATCCAATTTTCTCAAGTTGTCCATGATAAAATCCCGGATTGCAGGGGCTTTCCCTTCCTCAGCGTTGGCAAGTGCCTGTTTTAGTTCGGCTTCATTCAATTCCGTACAGTAGGCTGGCGTACCGGGCTGCTGTCTCCAGGATTCGGCCAGACTTCCGCCATCAACGGTATCAAAACCTGTGACATCAACCAGTTGAGCAACTACTTTCTTATGTTCGGGGTTATCTCCGGCTATAGAAATTGCAACTCTAGCTTCTGAGCCAGCTGGTTTGCCTTTGTGTTTCAAGGTGCCTTCCAGCATATTATTGAACACCTTTACAATCGGACGATCTAGTATTCCGGAAATGTATTCGCTTTCAGATAGCTGCTCCAATTCGGCAATCTCACCATCCCTGAACGGATAATAGTTTGAGGTATCCATTACTATCACGTCTTGAGGTATTTCTTTTAGTAAGTTCTCCGGCAGGTCTTTGTAAGCATTGAAGGGCATAGAGAAAATGATAGCACCTACGTCTTTGACTACATCCTGTATGGTTGCTGCTGTTGCGCCCAAACGGGCAGCTATTTTTTCCAGTTCAGGCATGTTCCTTGTGTTGGTTACTTTTACATCATGTCCTGCCTGAGCAAATTTTTCAGCCAGGATACTTCCTATCGCACCTGTCCCGATAATTCCTATTTTCATATTTTTCATGTTTTTTTATTAGTGATTTTTATTGGTGAAAAGTGACATTATGGGAGATTGGATCCCGTTCCATTTTAAACGAATTGCCCGGTGCATTCGGGTCGGCATAACCAAACGAGATTCCAAATAACATTTTAAGTTCGCTAGGCACGTTCAGTATTTCCTTTATAGTGCCGGCAAAAAAGCCCAATGCTGTCTGCGGAATACCTGCAAGACCGTGCGCTGTAAGAGATAACAGAAACGTTTGCCCATACATTCCTATATCGCCGCCTACCCGAACATTGTCACCAAAAGACGGCATGAATGGTATAGCGATATGTGGGGCGTTAAAAAATTTATAATTTAGATCCGAAACGTCTTTTCGCCCTTCTTTGTCGTCACGTTTAACCTCAAATGCTTCATACATTGTCTTACCCAGGTTAAAGTAACGCTCCTTGTAGCGGCCATGGTATTCATTCGTATCGAACGTAAAGTCCGGTGACAACCGCTCCGCTTCGTTTTCTCTTAATAGCGCCTCGGCCAGTTCTTTCAATTTATCTCCGGAAACAATATGTGTTTCCCACGGCTGGGTGTTGCAATTAGAGGGCGCCAATAGTGCATCTTCTAATACGGAAGTAACGGTCGGTTCTGGCACTGGTGTATCTAAAAAACCACGGCAGGATTTTCTCAAACGAAGTACTTCTTTAAACGCATCAGTATTTGGCTTTATTTGTTTTAGTGTTTGCATAAAAACAGATATTTTCTCAAGTTGAGATGCGAATCTAGATACAAAATGCTTTACTTTGTATAGTACTTTCCAAAAGGAAAGCGATTTATTATTTTTAAAAGACAATTTATGCCAGTAAAGAGAGGATATAACGATTGCATAAAAACCATCATACCAGTACGTGATTTTTTGGATGTGATGAGTGGGAAGTGGAAATTTCCAATAATAGTGTCTATTGGAGTAGGCAATGATAGGTTTGTGGACATCCAGGAAAGTATCCCTGGTATCACTCCAAAAGTTCTGGCTAAAGAGCTAAAGGAGCTGGAAAAACATCAACTTATTAAAAGAACTGTGCTAAGTGAATATCCAGTAAAGATTATTTACACTCACGAGCCTTATGCGGATACGTTGACACCTATAATTTATGCAATGAAAGACTGGGGAATAAACCATCGCAAAAAAGTGATAGGCACTTAGATCGAATAATCCCCGACACACTTCATCATATCATAAGCTAAGGGATGTAGAACTAGAATATTATGGTTTGTGAAGTCGCTTGCTTTGACTGTGCCTGAACTTCGTCTTTTTCCAAGATTCACATAACTTGCTCAAACCGGGAAATTCATTCAAAAGATTGACGTAGTGTTGGACACCTCCTTTTTGTTAGACAATTTAGAATACGGTGTATTTTGCAAAATATTCAATAGTAAGGATGAAAAAAATAATCACACATTAAGTAAACCTGTCATTTTATAGACTACATGATCATAAACTTTATGTTTCACCACAATATAAGAATAGTATAAACATTCGTTTCTTGAGACAAAAACAGATCCATATGATTTAATACCAAGTTACAAATAAATATAGCCACCTTTCCGAACCTTGCAAGAATGTTATTATTGGCTAGTGTTAATTTCCGTCATGAGAGGAAGCGTAGTAACAGTATGAATTAAACTTCGTAGGTCTTGATTGATTCCACGAATAGATGCTTGAAGTTCATTATGCATATTTGCCAGATTTCTTAACTGTTCTGCAGTGTATGTACCTCCATGATTAAAATACAGCTTCTCAAGATCTTTCACGTTTTCATCCTCATCGAAGCCATATTTTACCCAGCGTTCACGAATGGAGCGTATCAGCGAGCTGTTATTAATATTGCTAAACTTTTTTTCGGTAAGGATACGCCATAGCGACGGCGGATAAACCATGTTTGTATTCCTTTCATACCAGATATTATTCAACAAATTACGTTCGATTACCATTTGCACCTTTTTCTCATGTGGTTTTAAAGTCCAAAAGCCTAAAGCGGCAGTTCCAACGCCGCCTGTTATATTAATTACATTATTCAGGGAATTACTTTCGAATGCTGTGCTTGCCAGTGCAGTTGCCGAACCTAGAACGATGGATGCGACAGTCAGTCTCGATACGATGCGACTATTACGTTTCTCAAGATAATTGGCTAATTGCTCGATTCGTTCGCCGCTACAGTCCAGCTCCGCAGCAATGGCTTCCAGCTCAGTGGTAAAAATGAGGTATCTATCTGTTATTTGTTGCTTGGCAACGAGACCTTCAATAATATTACCTGCGTTCAGGTAATCGTTGATGTAGGGAATAAGACCTAGGTTTTGACATAAGGAAAAATCATGCTCGGAAAATATATTCTTTATTGCTATACTATCTTTATATGAAATCTCCGAAGAGATCGCTTCATTATCGTATTGTACATTTGGCGTGCAATAGTTGGCAGTTAACGTGCTAACATTTACTGTCTGTATAGTGGTGGAACAACCAGATAGTAAAAGTAGAAGGACACACAATTCAAACAGCCTAAACAAAAAACGTCTTTGTGAAAATTTCATATTTTTAAATTGTACGTTACTGTCACAACCTCAATTACTGTCGCGTCCAGCACTAAATAAACTGTTCTCCCAGATTGCTACCGATCCAAATTCATCGAGAACATATTATCCGGTAATTTGCTTTGTTGAAAATAAGAAAAATACTTCGCTTTTTGCCATCAGCCCCGCTTAGATTAGAATTACTTTTTAGTTACATTAAAAGTTGATGAGAACTGAGCGGATTGTTACCAGTATAGTGGATTATACAGGATATTTGCATGCGTATCAATCTTTACAGGTATGACAATTGCGTTTTTGAATATAGGAACTCAGGAGATGATTCTTATACTGGTGGTGGTTTTGTTGCTTTTCGGTGGTAAGAAATTACCCGAAATGGCCCGTGGTTTAGGCAAGGGTATCCGGGAATTCAAGGATGCTTCGGAAGGTATCAAGCGCGAAGTTAGTGCGCAGATCGATAAAGCCAATGCGGAAGACGCAAAGACTCCTGATAAATTAACAGATCATAACGATGTAGCAAAAGCGAGGCATGACGTGAGTGATATTAATCCTTAAAGATAGCTCTGCACCATGCGAGCCGAAATTTCTATAACCTCAGGGAGTACATAGTCTACGATAAGGAACTTTACCTTTTCGTGGAGCCTTCACCTATAAACAGATTAGGTCTATGGTTTGCAGCCCCCATCATTTTGGGTCTAAAAATTCTGGGAATGAAATTCTAGCCTTGCATTGTGTACGCGTATCTGTTCAATAAGCTCCAAGTATATCAGGTCAATTCGATAAAAAACAAAGTAATAATGATATTATCTACAGCAACGACGGATCTATAAATTGGACACGATTGATCGTCACTAACTGTCACAAGTGAGCCCCTTTTCAATTAAGTCAATTGTAAGGGGCTTTTTATTTTCTTTCGTTTTGTAAAACAAAATGCACAAGGATGTAAACGTTACAGAGGACCTACATCCTGACCAAGATAGGTGTTTTTGCCTACGTTATCAACTAATGAATGTTTTGAACTGACCCCCCTTCTGCAAAGAACAAAAGACAGGGAAAAACGCTAATTAACAATTATTTGGATACAGCATACGTGTATTGTCGCCGGATGAATCCAAAAGATTTAATATCTTTAGCACAGTAAACCCTAATCCTACTCTTAGCATGAAGCAAAGTCTATTGATCTCCATATGCCTACTGATCTCCTACGCCACAAGTATCGCGCAGCAGCATGCCGGACAAAGCCAATTGAAGACGGATACGATCCATAGCGAAATCTTAAAAGCAGATCGGGCATATACCATCTACCTGCCTAAAAGCTACGATACGCAGTCTCAAAGGAAGTATCCGATCCTTTACTTGCTGCATGGCTTGTCGGGCATCAACTCCGACTGGTTTGATAAAGCCAGCGTAAAGCGGGTGCAGGATCAGCTGGTGGCAAGCGGCGAATCGGTCGAGATGATTATTGTCAGCCCGAATGCTGGAGGAAATCCGGAGACGGAGTGGAACGGTTATTTTGATATGCCGGGCTGGAACTACGAGCAGTTCTTTTTTAGCGAGCTCTTGCCACATATAGAAAGTACCTACCGGGTTATCGGCGATAAGCAAAATAGAGCCGTGGCCGGCCTGTCTATGGGCGGGGGTGGTAGTGCGGCGTATGGGCAGAAGCATGCAGATACGTTTGGATCGGTGTATGCCATGAGTGCTTTGATGGCTATTCCTACCGATCGCCCCAGTCCGCAGAACCAACCAGCGCCAAGCAAACGCCAGTTACTCACCAAATCGGTGATCGAGAATAGCTGTGTAGACTATGTTGCTAACGCTTCTGAAGCACAAAAGGAGCAGCTAAGAACCGTAAAATGGTTTGTCGATTGTGGCGACGATGATTTCTTATTGGATACCAATATCGACTTCTTGCGTGCCATGCGTGCTGCCAAAATCCCGTTGGAATTTAGAATCAGGGATGGTGGGCATGATTGGCTTTACTGGCATTCTGCCCTGTATACTTGCCTGCCATTTGTATCGCGAAATTTTCAGCCTTAACCGGGAATTTTACGCTTGCGGCAATTGCGAATCGCAGCTTCATCGTATTTTTTCTTCAATGGTAGCATGTTGTCTTACTGCCCCGTTCCTGCGACAGACGTCCTCGCCTCGGGTACCAGGCTCTTCTTGATTACCAAGGCGGCCGGGGCCTCGGTAGACTTTGATCTTTCCATCGCTTTTCCTCCCTTATAAAATTAATAATGCAGACCCGAATGCTCTACGTTTAAATCCTCCAATTCTTAGGGGAGAGGTCAGAAATGGTTCGTTTTGTAAGATACTTTTCTGGTTTGCACCCTTTCATATACATGATAATGTAGATGCCTAAATCTTCCATCAATTTTGTCAAAAAACTATATGGAAAATACACCTATTTTTCATCATACAAAGAAACTATTTAAACATATCTATGAAATTTATTACAACTATTACTTTTTCAACGTGCATACTGCCTTTTCTATTTGGGATCTGTACTGCTCAGACATTATCTAAAAAGGATTATGATAAGATACTTAATAAAACAAACAGTCACGCAATAATTGGGCTGGGCGAAGCTGAGCATTTTTACAAGGGATATTACAATACAAAAGTTGAAGTTGTTAAATATTTGATTCATAATGAATCAATTGATATTATAGCTCTTGAAGCATCTGTAAACGCGACAGCTCTTTTAAATGATTATATAAATGGAAGCCTTACAATTGATCTGCCACAGACATTGACCGCGCTAAATGAGCCATATGCTTTACAAGAAGCAGGGCTATTTAATTGTTCGGAAATAGTCGAATTTATTGAATGGCTCAAAGATTATAATCATTCTCATAAAAAAACAATCAAATTGGTGGGCATGGATTTTCAAAATTATTCCTTCCCACTTGAAAAACTAAAAGTTTATTCTTCAAAATATCAAGTCGAAAAAATTGATCAAACTAAAGCCTTACTAGATAGTTCAATGCGCTCTGTTATAGATAGCAATATTATGATTATAACTTCTCAAGCATGGATTAAGCGTTTACAACGTGCTCAGAACTATATAAAAAATCTGAAGGACGAAATTTATAATGATGCAAACCAAAGACTATTCAGTGAACTTGAACAGTTTACTACTTTGTGGGATAACCCGATGTTTCCTAGGGATTCTATCATGTATGAAAACTTGACTCCTTACATTGATGGAAAATCGAAAGTTTTAATTTGGGCAGCCAATTTTCACCTTGAAAAAGATCCTTTTTTTAAAGGACCAAAGAAACTGGGAGTTTTCTTGAATGAAAAATACGGGGGAAAGTATTGCGTGATTGGTGTTTCTGATCAAATTCACGAATATAGCACAAACTTGATTTACCCTCCAATGGATCGATTATCCGACAAATATGAGATGATTATCAATGTACCAAAAGGTGATAAATGTGTTATAATAGATTAGCATTTCTAAATAAGAACCAATTAAGATCTCAAACGACACTTGACTTTTCGATAAACTTGATATGTTTATCATAAAGTTTATTAGTATTATCATATTCAAACCTACCGACATATCCTGAAAGCATTGGCCAAGTTGGATATATTGGTAAAAATGATGTCCAAAATCTTTATTAAAAAAAGATGCATGATCGAACTGCTATGCATCTAAAACTCGTCTCAGCAAAAAAATGATATTGCCATAAAGCCAGAATTGGGTACTTTATATGAACTGTCGTCAACCCATCACCCTTTTCGGGACTTATTTAATAGCAAGGCAGCTTTAAGCATTTCCCTCTCGATCTTTTTAAATTTTGCTATAACCTTATTTTGCACATCGTCAACGATTCTCCAATCCTTAGCAAGATATACATCAGTAGTTCGGTTTCCCATATCAACATGATTTAGTGCGAGTGCTACATCATCTTTACTCATTCTGCAATCATTTCGCGCAGCATTTGCAAAACTGTGCCTCGCGCAGTAAAAAGTAGAATCTTTTATTCCAGTCAATTTACACAACTGCTCCACTCCCTTACTTAAGGCCTTATTTAAACATTGGATTGATGAGTACCTCTTTCTTAAACATCCAACATACTTTTGTAACAGATCTCTGGCTTCAGGAACAGCCAAAATACTGGTGAATGCCTTATCCTTCCGTCGACCAGTAGTTTTTGACCGGTACTACTCGATTCTGTCGTCTTTGTAATTCTGTTTGGACAAATTGTAAAGATCGACAGCATTTGTGCCACATAAATAAAAGGATAGCATATACATTTCCTTTGCTAATTCAGCCCGACTTCCTTGCTCTGTATAACAATATTTTATTAAAAATATCTGCTTTAGCGTGTTAAATCTTTCCTTATCCCTCACTGGCGGAGTTCCAACCTTATACTTTCTGAAGGGATAGTGTTTTATGCGAATGATACCTAAATCCTCATCATTGTACCTATTTCGGGCGGCGTTAAACAACGTTCTAAGATCACGCATGTAATTGTGTACAGTCAAGGCTGACACTGGGGGCTCAGTGGTAGTTACCGGTTCACCAAATTGGTTAATTTGAGTCATCTTTCTCTCAGATTTAAGATAGCGCTCTCAAGCTTCCCGTCTAACAGACTAATTTCGGTAATCTCTCAGCTGTTGCTCAACTACATCAGCCACAAATGGATCTCTAATTTTAAGATCCTTCGTTAATTGCTTCTTAACTACAAAATGCGTGGTGTCCAGAAATGTTCTCCTTCGTTTGTGATAGACACAAATTTTCACATTTTAAGTTCCATCAGCCTTCTTGTGATGTTCATAAATTTTAGCGCTTACGGTAGCCATAAACTTTTCAGTAAAACGTCAAAAGTTCCGTTACATATTTGTAACAGAAAGACGTTAAGTTCAACAAAAAATTATGTAAATCTTGCCATTTCGGAGGATCCGGATGACGGCACAAAGATTTTCCTAATCTTCGTTTAAAACGTAAAAAAGCGGCTTTTTTGTGTAAAAAAACCGCTTTTTAAATCTGAGCCTCCTATCGGGATCGAACCAATGACCTACTGATTACAAGTCAGTTGCTCTACCAGCTGAGCTAAGGAGGCGTCGAAGCTTTATCGCTTGCTTGTGCAAATATCAAAACTTTAGGCAAAATATGCAAGTGCAAAGCTAACTTTTGCTGTCCAGTAGGCAATAATCGAATGAAAATCAAGCACAAAAAATTAAAAAAGACATTTTGTCGTAAAAAAATAAAATGTAATGCCAAAATTTCCGAATAACATCACCAAATCCAAAAGGCATGTAAATTGTTATGCACTAAACATCATAACGAATATTTGTAACACTTAGAAGAAACATATCATATGAATTTTAACAACTATACAATCAAAGCGCAGGAAGCCATACAAAAAGCTTCCGAAATAGCTGTTGGAAATCAACAACAAGCTATAGAACCCGCCCATATACTAAAAGCTCTTTTGACCGTCGACGAAAATATTGTTGGCCACTTGTTGAAAAAGATGAACGCGAACGTTGACTACATCAGCACGGAGCTAGAGAAACTTATCCAATCGATGCCCAAGGTCAGCGGCAGCAATGTTTACTTAAGCAATAGCAGCTCTTCAGCATTACAGAAAGCACAAAGTTACCTCAAAGAGTTCAATGACGAATTTATCTCGATTGAACATCTGCTACTTGCCTTACTGTCTTCTAGCGACAAAACGAGTGGATTGCTGAAAGACCAGGGAGTCAATGAAAAAGACCTGAAGACCGCGATTAAGGAACTTCGCGGTTCGTCTCGTGTAACGGATCAAAACGCAGAGGCCACCTACAATGCGCTGGGTAAGTACGCGCGCAATTTAAACGAATATGCGGAGTCGGGCAAATTAGATCCCGTAATAGGCCGTGACGAGGAGATACGCCGCGTGATGCAGATCTTATCGCGACGTACCAAGAACAACCCCATATTGGTGGGCGAGCCCGGCGTGGGGAAGACAGCCATAGCGGAAGGTATTGCCTATCGCATTATCAAGGGCGATGCCCCCGATAATCTGAAGTCTAAAGTAGTTTTCTCCTTAGACATGGGCGCATTAATCGCTGGAGCAAAATACAAGGGAGAATTTGAGGAACGCCTCAAAGCTGTGGTGAAGGAAGTTGCCGAAAGCGATGGAGAGATTATCTTGTTTATCGATGAGATCCATACGCTTGTGGGCGCTGGCGGCGGCGAAGGTGCCATGGATGCAGCCAACATCCTGAAACCGGCCTTGGCCCGCGGTGAGCTTCGTGCGATCGGAGCCACGACGCTGAACGAGTTCCAGAAGTACTTTGAAAAAGATAAAGCACTTGAACGACGTTTTCAAAAGGTCATGGTCAACGAGCCCGACACGCAGGACGCCATTTCCATCTTACGCGGTTTGAAGGAGCGCTACGAAACGCACCATAAAGTGCGTATCCTCGATGAATCGATTATCGCTGCCGTCGAATTGTCGCAACGGTATATCACGGATCGTTTTCTGCCGGATAAGGCCATAGACCTAGTGGATGAAGCAGCGTCTAAACTGCGCTTAGAAATGGATTCCGTACCGGAAGCCGTCGATGAGCTAAACCGACGGATCATGCAATTAGAAATCGAACGTGAAGCCATCAAACGGGAGCATGACGAGCGCAAAGTGCAGGAGCTATCGGAAACGATAGCCAATCTATCCACCGAGCGGGATTCATTGAAGGCGGCTTGGCAATCGGAAAAAACACTGGTCGATCGGGTGAATCAGGAGATACAAAACATCGAAGACTATAAGCTTGAAGCAGACCAAGCAGAACGTGCTGGAGATTATGGCAGAGTAGCGGAACTGCGTTATGGAAAGATCAAAGAGGCGCAAGACAGTGCGGAAAAGCTGAAATTGGAATTGGTTGAAAAGCAACAGACCAGCCGCATGCTGAAAGAAGAGGTAACGTCCGATGATATCGCCGACGTTGTTTCCCGCTGGACCGGCATCCCTGTTAGTAAGATGATCCAGTCAGAACGCGAAAAGCTGCTTAACCTAGAGGCCGAGCTTCACAAGCGTGTAGCCGGACAGGAAGAGGCAATAGAGGCCATTGCAGATGCCATCAGACGTTCCCGCGCGGGCCTTAGTGATGCCAAGCGTCCTATTGGTTCGTTCATCTTTTTAGGCACAACGGGTGTCGGCAAAACGGAACTTGCAAAGGCTTTGGCCGAATTTCTGTTCGATGATGAACAAGCCCTTGTCCGTATTGACATGTCTGAATACCAAGAGCGTCACGCCGTTTCGAGGCTTATCGGTGCGCCTCCGGGCTATGTAGGTTATGATGAAGGTGGGCAACTTACCGAAGCGGTACGTAGAAGACCTTATTCCGTCGTGCTATTGGATGAAATCGAGAAAGCCCACCCCGATGTGTTCAACATCCTATTGCAAGTGCTCGACGATGGACACCTGACCGACAATAAAGGGCGCGTGGTCAACTTCAAGAACACAATCATCATTATGACCTCCAACACAGGATCGAGCGTTATACAGGAAAATTTTGCCAAGCTAACGGATGACAACCGCGACGAGGTTGTTGCCAAAACGAAAGATGAGGTCTTTGATATTCTACAGAAATCGATCCGCCCGGAATTCCTGAACCGGATTGATGAGGTGATCATGTTTACGCCACTTGGCCGAAACGAGATCGGCAATATCGTGCGCATGCAGTTCCACCGCGTACAACAGCAGCTTGCCGAGCAAAACATCTTTATCTCCGCCAGTGAAGAAGCTTTGGATTGGCTAGGACAGTTGGGTTATGACCCCGTGTATGGCGCACGCCCGCTTAAACGTGTTATACAAAAGCGGATCTTGAACGAGCTATCCAAAGAAATACTGGCCGGAAAGGTATCGCGTGATTCGGTTATCCAGGTGGATGTATTTGATGGTCAATTTGTGTTCATCAACAAAAGCCAACAGCAGTAAGGCCCAAGCCTCAATATAGAAGGCTTAGCCCTTATCGCCAAAGTCGTATAAAGGTTGCAAAGTATGCAACCTTTATACGACTTTTTTTCTCCTAGGCCTACTTCGCTAACGGTATAGGATCGACCAATTGAAATCGGATATCCTGCAGTTCCCCATTCCGCTCGATGACCAAACGGATGAGCTCGTCAGGCTTCGATTGTAAATTAGCCATGATTTTTGCCAAGGTAAGCTGGCTTACCGAGGTGCCGTTGACCTTCACCAAAACATCATTTACCTGCACGCCAGCACGGGCAGCAGGCGCATCCTTTCGTATGCCCGACACACGATAGGTCGGTCTTAGCACAAACTTATATTGCAGATCATTATTTGCTAAGTTGATCGTGACCCCCTGATCTTCGGCTTGCAAGCCATGGTTGCTTTTCGTTCTCGTTGGAATCTTTACCAGCTCCTTCGTCCATATCATGCCATCATGCTTGATGTCCATACCCGCCATGTTAAGCAGAAAAGGCTTGTTGAAATTTTTGTTCTTCTTGAGATACCACAGCTGCCTTTCGTAGTCCAGCAACATATCGAATCGCTGCAGCACTTGGTTGCCCACCGACCCTATTCTGTTTTTTGTCAATTTACTCATGAAAACAGCATTCGAATCCGGATACGCAACAATGGGATTATTTAATTGGAAATCACCGAGCACGACACGCGTAACTCGATTTCTTTTTCCATGTATCTCTCCGTTGAAGCCACGGCCGATATACTCCTCGACGAAGGGTCTCCGTAGGACAAAGCCCGGAAGCAAAAAAGAGAATAACATCATCGGATCCGTATTGCCCATATCAACCAACATTTTTCCTTCTACCCAATTGTCGTCACCTCCTATCCCAACATGTACATACGGCCTATCATTCTCAATCTGTATAGGTATCTTTTTATACTTTTCAACGATTTTACGGTAATCGTACCCCCTTGGGTAAATGGTCATCCGCTGGCGGAGATAGTCCATCCGAATAGGGAAGCTCTGAAAAAACTTAGATCCTAATATCCCATTGATGGCCACACCGACATCGGTGGATATATCCAGCTCCATCGCCTGTATAACATAGAGCCAATGGAGCGAATCCACCGCTGCGCCGCCTACCTCCACCACATTTCCCGTTGATAGTATGCCTTCAATTCCATCTTCCAGGCCAATACCATGAAATTTCATCTTATTTTTGTTGTGCAGGTACAAGGAATCATCAGCGTGCGCAAATAAAATTGTTTCCTTGACACCCGTATCCAATAGAAAGGAAAAAGTTATTCCATTGATAGTTAAGGGGACAAGCACCACGTTATTGATCAAATCAAACTTTACCGTAACAGGTTTGTTCTCTTTTAGTCGAAAGATACCCTGGCCATATAAGGAATATGGAATGCATATCAAAATCAGGTAGTGGTACCATTTCATTTATAACCGGTGTATGTACGAATTTAACAATTTAAAAATAGATAATTCACAATTTTGTTTATTTAAAAACGGGTCTGTTTTAGTATATTTGGTAAAATAGGCCATTAAAAAGTCGTTATCCTACATGAAATTATCCCTTAAGCTAATTTTACTGACCTGCTGTTTAGCAAGTATTTCCTGTAACCAAAGTAAAGAAGCCAAAAAAGCGGCTGACGATCCAGCAGAACAGCGCCGATTGGATTCACTGGAAACCATAAAAAAAGCAGAAGAGGAGGCGAAAAAGAAACCAAAGACAGCAGCGGATATCAAGCTGTCAACAAATTTGGCCTATGACAAACACACGCTTGCGGAAACCTATCCTTACAAGGATACCACACGTGTTTTTCAAATGGAGAAGATCAAGGAAAAACTGGCCTATGTAGAGAATTTTCAACGTGCACCAGCATCCTATGCGATCTTACAGAATCATAAGAACAAGAACAAAGAAGCTCCATTGGTCAAAAACTATCACCGCAATGAATACACACGTATTACGGATTCACTAGGCAATGAACGCTATCAATCAGCGCCACTTTATGCCTTGGGGGAAACCGGTAAACCCAGTATCTACGGACGCGATGGCTCCTTGGTGAAGCTAAGAAGCAGCGATACCCTAGCGATGGTTCAAGTAGAAGGTGTATCTTTTGAAGGTACATGGGAGGCACCTAAACGGTACGTCAAGACCATCGGCGACTCCGTTACTTTTCATCGGGTCGTATTTGTCGATGTGACCAACCAAAATATCTTAACGGCAGAACGTACGGGAGATTGCGAATGGGCCATAAAAAGTATGAATCCGGCAACTACAGGCCAGCACAAACCGCCCTATGCACAGGAAACGCCTACGGGTCTTTTCGTTGTTCAGGAGAAAAAAACTAAGATGTACTACTATAAAGACGGCACGACTTCCATCGAAGGCTACGCTCCTTATGCGAGCCGTTTTACCAATGGAGCATATGTGCATGGGGTGCCTGTCAACAATCCAAAGGGTTCCATTATCGAGACAAGCTGGTCGCTAGGCACCACGCCACGCTCCCATATGTGTGTACGAAATGCCTCTTCCCACGCCAAATTTGTATTTGATTGGGCGAAAACTTTCAACGCACTCGTTATCGTTATCGAATGATATTTACATTTATTTAACACTTTGATTAATAAATTATTATTAGTTTTGCACTTGGATTAAAGATTTGTGAGTATGCGTAGTTTATTTTTTGTATTGTTGACGGGGCTGTTTGTGAGTTATATTCCAACCACGCTTTCCGAAGATTTTAAAACAAGTTCAACCAAACCTATCCCAGAAAAAAAGGAAGAAACAAAATCAACAAGCCAGCTTCTTTACGAGAAGATGAAGCTTGCTGCTGTTTTGAAATTTGAAGCCTTCAGTCAAGCGTTGGAGGGCTACAACCTGTTGCATCCTAAAAAGGATGGGATATTGACCGTGATTGATTTTACGCTTCCTTCCACCGCCAAAAGAATGGTTGTATTGGACATGAAAAATGAAAAAGTATTATTTCATACCATTGTTTCCCACGGTAAAAATTCGGGCGAAAACTTTGCTACTTCATTTTCCAATAGACATGGTTCTTACCAAAGTTCACTAGGTTTTTACGAAACCCAAAATACCTACCAAGGTGGAAATGGCTACTCTTTGGTTTTAAATGGCCTGGAAAAAGGAATCAACGATCAAGCTAAGGCCCGCGCTGTAGTGGTTCATGGTGCAGATTACTGTAGCGAATCGATGATCAAGGCGACAGGCCGCTTAGGAAGAAGCTATGGCTGCCCTGCCCTACCAAGAGCGTTGGCGAAACCGATCATCAATACGATAAAAGATGGAACATTGCTTTTCATCTACGCGGAGAATGAAGATTATTTAGCGAAAACAAAAGTGCTTTCTCCATTGGCGCGACGCGGTATGCTTGCCCAATCGGACGAACTAACAAACGAGAACGAGCGTTTGAACTAAAGAGCCTTACTACTTTGCTGGGATAGGCTAGTATCGAACCGCGAGAAATAGGTATTCTTGAAAACCTTACTATAAATAATGTATAAAAAAAGTCCTGCTTAATATCAAAGCAGGACTTTTTTATGATTAGCAATACTTCCTTACACTATAGCGAGGCAATTGCATTGTTTAATGTCTCAGAAGGACGCATCGCTTTCGTAGCTAAATCATCATTCGGAAAGTAGTAGCCACCAATTTCTTGTGGTTTTCCTTGCGCAGCGATCAACTCTTCGTTGATCTTCGCTTCGTTTTCTTCCAATGATTTCGCTAACGGAGCAAATTTTGCAGCCAAGTCAGCATCTTCGGTTTGCGCTGCTAAGGCCTCTGCCCAGTATAAGGTCAAGTAGAAGTGTGAACCACGATTGTCTATCTGACCAACACGACGTGCAGGCGATTTATCGTTGGCTAGGAACTTTTCTGTTGCTACATCAAGTGCATTAGCCAATACCAGTGCTTTGGCATTATCTTGCGTTTGTGATAGATGTTCAAAAGAAGCACCTAAAGCCAAAAATTCACCAAGGGAATCCCAACGAAGGTAGCCTTCCTCTTGGAATTGTTCGACGTGCTTAGGAGCTGATCCGCCGGCACCAGTTTCAAACAAGCCACCACCATTCATCAAAGGAACGATCGACAGCATCTTCGCAGATGTTCCAACTTCTAAGATTGGGAACAAATCTGTTAAGTAATCACGTAACACATTTCCCGTTACAGAGATTGTATCTTCACCTTTGCGGATGCGCTCTACCGAAAACTTAGTAGCCTCTACAGGTGATAAGATACGAATATCCAACCCTGCCGTATCGTAGTTTGCCAAATAGGCATTTACTTTTTTAATAATCTCGCGATCGTGTGCCCGTGCATCGTCTAACCAGAATACAGCTGGTGTAGCCGATAAGCGCGCACGATTGACAGCCAATTTAACCCAGTCTTGAATCGGTGCATCTTTAGTTTGGCACATACGGAAGATATCGCCTTTCTCTACAGGCTGTTCCATAAGTGCTTTTCCGTCAGCATCAACCACGCGAATCGTTCCTTTAGCTGCAGCTTGGAAAGTTTTATCATGCGAACCATACTCTTCTGCTTTCTGTGCCATTAAGCCTACATTAGGTACAGAACCCATTGTTTTAGGATCATAAGCACCGTGCTCCTTGCAATCTTGGATAACGGCCGCATACACACCAGCGTATGAACGATCAGGGATGATAGCAAAGGTATCTTGTGGCTTCCCTTCTTTATTCCACATCTGACCAGATGTACGAATCATAGCGGGCATAGATGCATCCACAATAACGTCTGAAGGGACATGGAGGTTTGTGATACCCTTATCAGAGTTTACCATGGCTAAATCAGGACCATTGGCGATGGCAGCCTCGATAGCGGCTTTTACTTCCGCCTCTTGAGGCTGACCAGCAATTTTACTGTATACCTCGCCCAAACCATTGTTTTTGTTGATACCAAGGCTGGCAAACAACTCGCCATACTTTGCGAAAAGATCTGCGAAATATACTTCAACGATAGCACCAAAGATAATTGGATCAGATACCTTCATCATGGTTGCTTTCAAGTGAGCTGATAACAGCACACCTGCCGCTTTTGCCTCAGCAATGGTCTCCGAAACGAAGGTTTTAAGCTTACCAAGATTAAGCACCGAACTATCAATAACCTCACCGGCTTTTAATTTGCCAAGACCTTTTAATTCTTTAACATCACCATTCTCGGCTACGAATTCTATTTTGAATTGGCTGTCACTGTCTAGTGTCAATGATTGCTCTGTTGCAAAGAAATCACCGTCCGTCATGGAAGCTACCTTCGTTTGGCTGTCTGCAGACCAAACGCCCATGCTGTGTGGATTTGCTTTTGCATAGTTCTTTACCGCCTTAGGTGCGCGACGATCTGAGTTTCCTTCTCTCAGAACAGGATTCACAGCTGAGCCCAACACCTTGGCATAAGTAGCTTTAATCTCTTCCTCTTCGGCATTAGTTGGACTATCCGGATAGTTGGGCACCTTGTATCCTGCTTTTTGCAACTCAGCAATCGCACCTTTCAATTGCGGAATAGAAGCCGAGATATTCGGCAACTTGATAATATTTGCTTCGGGCTGTGTAGCCAACTGACCCAGCTCGGCCAAGGCATCTGCAGTTTGCTGATCTGCAGGCAAAGAGGCAGCAAAGTTTGCAAGAATACGACCTGCTAGGGAAATGTCTCTCAATTCAACTTCGATTTCGGCAGTTTTGGCAAATGCCTGAACAATTGGTAAAAACGAATAAGTCGCCAACAATGGCGCCTCATCAGTCTTTGTATAAATAATTTTAGATGACATAATTTTTTATTGAAATTCTATTAATTTTCGATGAACATGCTGTAGACGCAGCCGCGGCGAAGTCTACGTTTGTAAATTCGCCTAAAGATAAGCATTTGAAAGCAAAAACGCCATAATTACACGAATAATGGCTCTTCCGGAAAACTGTTTGTCGCTCCTGAATCAGATCGTGAGAAGAGCCCTGGGTGAAGACGATCAAGACGGATAATCTTTGGTTGTGATCATGCGCTCGCCCACCCCTCTTACCTTCGCTTCCTGCACAAAGATACTTGCCAATTTAGCGGTACTGGTCGGTGCATACTGCTTGAAAAGGCCGAGCTTATTGAAAAAATGAAGCATCTTACCCGCCAATACCTCACCTGTTCGATCAGAATTGGGACGCAAAATTAAGCCTGGTTGTACAATAGTCAACTGCTCGAAGTGCAGCGCACGCACTTCCATCTCCAGAACGCCTTTCATTTTATTGTAGAAGAAATTAGAGTTTGGGTCTACTCCTACGGCCGAGAGCAATAAGAAATGACGCACTTCCTTAGTCTGGCACCATTGTGCAAATTCAAGTTGATAGTCGTGATCCACATGCCACTGTGCCTCTTTGCTTCCCGCATCTTTTAATGTGGTACCCAAACAGGAAAATGCGACATCACCATAAATATCATCGGCTGAAGCAGCCAAGTTTTCGAAGTCCACTTTGCATTCGATCAACTTAGGCTGTTTATCGAAATAGGGCCGCCTAACAAAAGCCACGACCTCTGTAAAACGCACATCTGCCAACAGTTGCGTAACCAATTCTCTTCCTGTTGCGCCCGTTGCGCCGATTACAAGTGCTCTCATAACTAAAGTACATCAATGACCGTGCCTGCCTCTACAGGATGAGCTACACAAATCAGACACTTGCCATTTTCCACCTCCCGATCTGTCAGTACTTCATTGTAATCCATACGAACCGCGCCGCTGGTACATTGCGAAACACAGGTGCTACACATCCCCGACTTGCAAGAATAAGGCAATTTTATTTTCTGCTCCAACCCGACATCCAATACGGTTCTATTGTAGGGAATAGTCAATGCATATTCATTACCTTGAAAGCGCAAAACAATGTTATATGCTGTCCTATCAATAGGTTCTTCCTCCCGCTCGTCATCGTCCTCCTCTTCCTCTGGAAAATGAAAGGTTTCCTTGCGAATATGTTGATCAGGAATCCCCATCCCTAACAGGGTGAAACGCACAAGATCCATATAAAAAACCGGTCCACAGGTGAAGAAAAGTGACTCGCCGTTTGGCGGCATATGCTCTTGCACGATACGCAAGAGATAGTCTCTATTTAAACGCGCGCTAAGCAAGTTCTTCGAATTGGAGAAAATCCATACAATAGCCAATCTATCGGGATACTGTGCCTGCCATGCCTGCAATTCGTCATAGAACAGCGTTCGGGCCGGCGATCCATTACTGTAAACCAGCACTACTTTCGTATGCTGTTCTGCAGATAGCGCCGTTTTTAGCATGGCATATAGCGGCGTTACGCCAACCCCTGCAGCAAACAGGAAAATAGTACGTTCTGCTTCTGCATCCGGTTCATAATAAAACAGGCCTTGTGGCTCCAACACATCCATGACATCCCCCACTTTCGAGCGATGGTGCAGTAACCGTGATATCTCCCCATTATCCACGCGCTTCACCGTAATCGCCAAGGGTTCGTCGAGTGCAGGCGAACTACTGAACGAATAGGAACGACGTACCTCACGCTCGCCGAAAGTAAACGACAGTGTTAGAAACTGTCCAGATTTCGGTTTAGGATAATTACCCGACAAATCGTTGAACGTAATCGTTACGTTGTCATTCGGCTGTGGAATAATATCGGCTATTTCGAATTTATACATGTTATAAAAATAGGCTAATTATAAAGAACAGACAAATAGATCAATTTTATAGGGCATAAAAAATCCTGACAGTTTTCACTGCCAGGACTGTATACTAGACGTAATACTATTAGAGTTTACGTTTCACTTCCACTTGTTCATATGCTTCCACAATATCGCCTACTTGGATATCGTTGAAACGATCGATATTCAAACCACATTCGTATCCTTGCGCCACCTCTTTCACGTCGTCTTTGAAACGTTTCAAGGAGGCTAGTTTACCTGTATGGATAACCACACCCTCACGAATCACGCGGATATCGTTATTTCGATTGATCTTACCGTCGATGACCATACAACCGGCAATGGTACCCACTTTAGAAATTTTGAAAGTCTCGCGAATCTGTACTTCCGCAACGATCTTCTCTTCAAATTTCGGTGCCAACATACCCTCCATGGCCGATTTCAACTCATCAATTGCATCGTAGATGATCGAGTACAAACGGATATCAATCTGTTCTTGCTCTGCCAATTTACGTGATCCTTGTGTTGGTCGTACTTGGAAACCAATGATAATCGCATCGGATGCCGAGGCCAATAATACATCAGATTCGGAAATCGCACCGACCGATTTGTGGATAATATTCACTTGAATTTCGTCGGTAGACAGCTTTAATAAGGAGTCCGAAAGTGCTTCGATCGATCCATCCACGTCCCCTTTAACGATAACATTAAGCTCTTTAAAGTTACCAATTGCGAGACGACGGCCGATCTCATCCAAGGTAATGTGTTTCGTAGCACGCATACCTTGCTCACGTTGCAACTGCAAGCGTTTATTTGCCACTTGGCGAGCTTCGGATTCACTCTCCAACACGTATAACCTATCGCCCGCTGTTGGTGCACCAGACATACCCAAGATCTGTACAGGAATAGATGGACCCGCCTCTTTTACACGTTCGCCACGCTCGTTAGTCAACGCTTTGACCTTACCTGAATGGGATCCCGCTAAGATAGCATCGCCGACACGCAATGTACCACCTTGTACCAGTACGGTAGTCACGATACCACGTCCTTTATCTAAAGCAGCTTCGATAACCGAGCCTACGGCACGTTTGTTAGGATCAGCCTTCAATTCTAACATCTCTGCTTCCAAAAGAACTTTCTCGAGCAATAGCTCTACATTCTCTCCTGTTTTTGCAGAAATCTCTTGCGCTTGGTATTTACCACCCCAATCTTCCACCAAGATATTCATGGCCGAGAGTTGTTCGCGGATTTTATCGGCATTTGCGCCGGGCTTATCTACTTTAGTAAATGCAAAGACAATTGGCGAACCTGCTGCTTGCGCATGGTTAATCGCTTCTCTTGTTTGCGGCATCACCGCGTCGTCCGCAGCAATAACAATAATTACGATATCCGTAACCTTAGCACCACGTGCACGCATCGCCGTAAAGGCTTCGTGCCCCGGCGTATCTAAGAACGTGATTTTCCGACCATCGTCCAATTTTACGGCATAGGCACCAATATGCTGGGTGATACCGCCAGCCTCACCTTTGGTGACGTTGGCTTTACGGATATAATCCAAGAGTGAGGTCTTACCGTGGTCAACGTGTCCCATAACGGTCACAATTGGCGCACGAGAAATCAGATTGTCTTCGTTATCCGCCTCTTCCAGTTCAGTAACCTCTTCGTCCTCCGGCTTAATGAACTCTAGTTGATAGCCAAACTCGTCAGCCACAATAGCTAGGGTTTCTGCATCCAAACGTTGGTTGATTGACACAAACATACCTAAACTCATACAGGTTGAGATAACCTGCGTAACCTGTACGTCCATCAAATTGGCCAACTCATTCGCCGTAACAAATTCAGTTACGCGTAAAATTTTGGATTGTGCCGCTTCTTCCATCGCTGCCTCTTCCGCAGATAAGGCGATATCATCGCGCTTCTGTCTACGAAGTTTTGCACGCTGTGCGAATTTACCCGATTTACCTGCACCACTCAAACGAGCAAGCGTCGCTTTGATTTGGTCTTGTATCTCTTTTTCTGAAGGTTCCTCTTTCGGTGTATCTGCCGGACGTCCCTTACCACGGTTGTCATGACGGTTACCTTGTGGACCACCTGCGCGGTTAAAGCCACCACCACCTTGACGATTATTTTGCTGTCCAGGTCCGCGGTTAAAGCCGCCCCCTTGACGGTTGTTATTGTTTGTGTTCCCGCTGTTGCCTCCCGCATTACCGGCATTCCGGTTATCACCTGGTTGGCGCTGTACGTCCGTAGCATTCGGATTTACCGGCCCATTAGGATGCTTATTCGAGCGTTTACGTTTGCGCTTGTTGTCGTTGTTTGCTGCATTCGACGACGAAGCAACAGGTTTACGCTCAACAGGCAATTGGATTTTGCCCACAACCTTCGGTCCCGCTAAAGTTTCCGAACGTGCTCTGATCACACTGTTCTGCGGCTCTGCTGCAGGAGGAGTGGTAGCATCTCCCTTTACAGGAGGCTTACTTTCTGTAATTTCTTTATTCATGTCGGCCTTAGGCTCGGTTTTAACTTCTTCTTTGTGCTCCGCTTTGGGTTGCGCAACAACTGGTGCCTCAATTTTCTCTGGAACAGCAGCTTGTACGGGCTGCTCCACTTTAGGCGTTTCCACGACAGGCTTCACTTCTTCTTTCTTCGGCTCAGGCTGTACAGGCGCAGCTTCTTTCGGCGTTTCGATTTTGGTTTCCGCTACCGGAGTTTCCGCAGTCTCTACCTTTTTCGATTTCCCTCTATTCAGACTATCCAAATCAATCTTGCCGATAACCTTAAGGTGTCCTACTTCTTCTTTCTTCTCTTGTTCCTCTTTGCTTTCCGGCTTTGCAGGTTGTGCAATCTCTTTTGGGACGCTCTTTGTTACCGCTTCCTGAGCGTCAGCAGCCTGATCATCCCCTTGCTCTTTAGATTCTGAAGGATAAAGGCCACCTGTTCCAGCAGTCGACTCGTCGCGACGAATTTTTCCGATAACAATCTGTTTTGCTTCGTCTTTTACGATCTTGTCTCCTTGAAATTCTTTGAGAAGAACACCATACATATCTGGCGATAACTTGGTGCTAGGCTTCGAATCGACATCGAATCCTCTCTTTACCAAGAAATCGACAGCCGTACCTATCCCAATGTTCAGTTCTTTTGCTGCCTTTAGCAAGTTTACGCTTTTTCCTTCTGTCATCTATTTTTTTACCTTCTAATATTTAGTACTACAAAAATATGCTTTTTTACACTGAAAAAACAATTTAAGAACAATTGTTTTTTCAGTGTCTTCCGGACTTGCAGGTCCTATTCAAACTCGGCTTGGAGGATACGTACGATTTCCAAAACCGTATCTTCTTCCAAGTCTGTGCGACGCACGAGTTCCTCTTGCGTCAAAGATAGTACCGACTTCGCCGTATCCAAACCAACGCGTTTCAATTCGTCGATGATCCAGCTGTCGATTTCATCTGCGAATTCTTCGATATCCACATCTTCCTCCACCTCATCATTCTCCCGATATACATCGATCTCGTAACCACTTAATTTACCGGCCAACTTGATATTATGCCCGCCCCGACCGATTGCCAACGATACCTGATCTGGCTTCAAATACACAGCTGCAGTTTTATGTTCTTCATCAATTTTAATAGATGAAATACGTGCAGGGCTCAAAGCGCGCGTGATATATAACGAATGGTTCGACGTAAAGTTGATCACATCGATATTTTCATTGCGCAGCTCACGAACGATACCATGAATACGGGAACCTTTCATACCTACACAAGCACCTACAGGGTCAATACGATCATCGTAAGACTCTACGGCAACCTTCGCACGCTCGCCCGGCTCGCGAACAATTTTTCTGATCATGATCAAACCATCGAAAATTTCCGGTACTTCCAATTCAAATAAGCGTTGCAAGAATTCCGGTGCTGTACGGGAAATGATAATCTTCGGATTGCTGTTCATCATGTCAACCTTAGAAACAACAGCGCGAATACTATCTCCTTTCTTGAAGTAATCGGCAGGAATCTGCTCCGTTTTAGGTAAGATCAACTCGTTACCATCCTCATCCAATACCAAGATTTCTTTTTTCCAGATTTGATACACCTCACCGATCACCAATTCACCTTCACGGTCTTTGTATTTCTTGAATACTTCATCTTTCTCCAATTCCAGAATTTTGGAAACCAATGTTTGACGAGCAGCCAAGATCGCACGACGTCCAAAACTTTCTAAGGTAATCTGTTCGATGAAATCATCCCCTACTTCTAAATCAGGATCATGCTGATGTGCTTCCGCCAACTCGATTTCTAGATCGTCATCTTCAGAAAAACCATCTTCCATCACCACGCGCGTTCTCCAAATCTCCAAATCCCCGTTATCTGGGTTGACGATTACGTCGACGTTCTCATCCGTTCCGAAGCGTTTCCGTATCATGCTGCGGAAAACCTCTTCCAAAACCGTAATAACCGTTGGACGGTCAATATTCTTAAAATCCTTGAACTCCTGAAAGGAGTCGATCAAATTGATATTGCTGCTCATTTTTATTTAAATGAAATTAACACCTTGGTTTCTTTTATATGTTCAAATGGAATTTCTGCCGGTATCAATTCGGCTTTCTTTCCTTTCTCTTTTACTTTTTCTTCGATCACGATGTGGCTCTCCGCTACGGCAACAAGTTTACCTTCCCGCTTACTACCATCTTCCGTTTTCACACGCACTTCCCTATCAATATTTTTTGCATACTGCCGCGCAAGAAGCAAAGGGGTATCAATCCCCGGAGAGGAAACCTCTAAACGATAAGCCTGATCAATCACATCCTCCTCCTCTAAATGGAAACCCACGTGGCGACTAACCTTCGCACAATCTTCAATCGCAATGCCGTTATCTCCATCTAACAGGATTTCTAACAACCGATTGGTATGCATTTTTATACGAACGATAAAAAGATCATCACGGTCTGCAATCTTCTCTTCCACCAACTCGCGTACTTTTTCTTCTATTTGCATCGTTATAATTCTATAAGTGAATTAAAAAAGGGGGCATACGATGCCCCCCTCTTTTCAGATTTTACAAATTTAGAAAATTTCTTTTAAACCACCAAACAAATCATTATTTATTATCGACGACAGCACTGATTGTTTTCTGCATTTGCGCCATCATCGAGGTCAACGTTTCCATCGTAGGTTCTGGACTTGGTTCAGGAAGCGCCGTGCTGATAAAAGCCTTAGCCTTCCAAACTTCAATAATATCAGGCGTTTGCACCCAATAGGCTTCGTAAGATTTGTTGTCTGAAACCAGCTTGAGCCCTTTGTCCTCCTTAAATTTCTGTCCTATACGCTTATATACGACACCATCCTCTTTGGAAACAACCACATAAGTCTGCCCTACTTTAATGTCGTGCCAGTTTTCCACATATTCAGCAATGATAATGCTACCGGACGGCAAGGGCAACATCGAATCGCCCTTGATTTCAAAAGCCCTGTAGCTACCTTGACTAAACATGGGCAACGAAAATTTCGGAAGCTCCGCCACATATTCCGGATCACCATAGCCGTTTAAATATCCTGCGCTGGCTTTTACCGGCACCAACTCGATATTTTCGCGATCCTGACTATCCACCGTTACACTCAAGATACGCAGATTGGAGGCATTGCTTCTCGGGGTTGGACGCCATTTATCATCAATCTGATCGTGCGCCAGCTCATCCATCGTCAAATCATAAAATTCAGCTATTTTTTTTAGCAATTCATACTTCGGTTCCGCACGATCTTCCTCATAAGCACCCACAGAGGCTCTTTTGATCTCCATAGCATCCGCAAATTGTTGCTGTGTTAGTCCTTTTTTCTTCCTTAAAAACTTAAGATTGGAGGCGATATTTGACATATTTTTAGTAAAAAATTTTAAAAAACTAATTTTATTAGTATTATTGTGCCAATAAAATTAGTAATTAAGATTGGTATCACCAAATATATTAGTAGATAGATAAGGAATTAAACATGGAGAAGCACACCGTATACATCGTCACAGACAGCAATCGCACCTATTTAGAAGTAGGCTGCTGCACCGACATCAACATACGTTTATCAGCAATCAGAAATGCGTCATCAGCACTATTTGGCAACACGCCAAAACTTAGCAATGTCGTGTATATGGCTTTTTTTGAAAGTAAGGAAAAGGCAGAGGCCCACAAAATACAACTGCAGCGTTTTACACGCATGCAACGCGAGAAACTGATCCGTTTAAAAAATCCAAATTGGTTAAACCTCTATGCAATGCCTACAGCGACAACAAACAAAAAAGTCGTTGTTTATGCCTAAAGCTAAACAACGACCTTTAACAACCTTACCTCAATCAACCGCACTATCCGATAGTTGGACTACCAACCGGGCATAAAGTTTAATCCGAAGGTACCAAACTGTGTTCGCGAACGAATAAACGGTATAGCATAATAAGGCTCAATAATCATGGCACCAAAAAGATTGACGCGCATCGACACGCCTGCACTGAAAACAGGCACCCGATAGTTTTTATCATAGCCCATGATCGGTGCCCCCGATTCGTCGACGATGGGTTGATTGTTAATATCGGTCTGCTGTACGATGGGTTTCTTTTCGAGACTGCTTACAATGGTATTCCCTTTGTTCCACGCCAAACCGGCATCGAAAAAAAGGTTGAGGTCAGAAAAAAGAAAACCCGATTTCACAGCCGCCAGTTTCTCTGGACCAGTAAATGGCAAACGAATCTCGAAGTTGCCAACAATGACACGCGCTCCCATTAAATCATTAAAAGAAAGATCACCTACTTTTTCTGGCGTAAGGTTATCAAATCCACGAATAAAAAATGGATAGCCAATGTAATTTCCACGTAGACGATTTTCATCCGCACCGGATCGAATATACGAATACGCGCGTGCCGCAACCGTGACCGGCTTCAATCGCAAGTACCGTCTTAAGTCAATGGTATAAGCTGTAAAATCTAGATCACCGATATATTGAGCCACCCCAAGGCGATAACGGAAACCATCGAGCGGAGCGGCCATACCAAAGGTTGATTTGTCGCCGACAAAGGAAGCGCTCGCCTGTTGCACGCTCAAAGGATCCAAATTACCAAAGCCCAAAGCAGCAGCCTCTTCACTAGAAAGGCGCTCACGATCGCCATAGTTGAAAAAATAGCTTTGACGCCATTTTTCAGCACGGTAGCCATAGCGTGCCACAGCGCCCCCGATTTCAAAGCGATGGTATCGATTAAACGGATAGGCTACAAAGGCATCCAGCTGGGTCTCGAATTGCCGAATGATATAGTCATTGACAACAACCTCATCGCCATTTCCCAAATTTTCCACATCAAAAGCGCGGAAACCGTATCGATAGGGAATATGGGAAATCGATCCTCCCCAATTCCAACGGCTCTTTTGATTGACATAGGCCACTTGCCCACCGAAATCATAGATCTCGCCATTTATATTAAGCGTTGTGAAAATCTGGTTGTACCCCAAGATATCGGAAAAACTACCGAAAACACCACCAGCCATACCAGCGCCGTAGCGTGATCCTACGGTCATACCCACACCGGTATTCGCCAAATAATCCAACTTAAATTTCGAACGGTAAGGAATGGGTTGAATCTGGGATTCACCAATACGTTCATAGCGGTTAAAATTCTGCAAGTTGGTATTCACCACGTTGACACCACGATTAACATCCGGAGGTAACATTGCGGCCGCAAAGTCCACCGTTGTCGCATCCACCAGCTTTGCCTCAAAGTCCGAGGCCTTCGCTTTGTAAACGTTGTATTGGTTGCCTTTAAAGTAGGAATAGACAATATCGTCGTCATTGGAAATACTCATGGCTGGCGAGTATTCCGTGATACCGCTGATACCCGTAAAATAATCCGTCATTTGCTCCACAGCCAAGGTGCTACGTGAATAGCGAAACATATTGCGATAGCCATCGCCATTGGAAAGGAAATAAACATGCGATCCATCTCCCGAAAAATGCGGATTCAGATTGTTCGCTCCTGGAAACACAGGGATATTCGAAACCTCTTTGGTATCTACATTCAACAAGGCCAATCCCATGGGAATGTCTACCGACCGCGTATCGCTTTCATAGGCCACTCTATCCGTACTGAAGACAATAAGCTTCCCATCTGGAGAATAGCTAGGCTGAAAGTCAGCATACTTATCATTGGTTAGCTGCATCAGCTCTTTACTCTTCAGACTATAGGTATAAATATCACTTTGTCCCTCTTTCAGGCCGGAGAAAGCCACATGGTCGCCATCTGGAGAAAAGCTGATGTTCGTAAATTCATAAATATCGCCCATAGCCTGCACTGTCAATACTTTTCCGCTTTTGACATCGATAACCATCAACTTGTTTTTACCTTCACTAAATACACTAAAAGCAAATCGCTTGCTATCCGCCGAAAAATCGCCGGCAGATTCCAAATAGCTAAATTCGTCGATATCCTTGTTTGTCATCCGGCTACCCAGCTTCCTGATGATCTCCCCGGTATGCGCATCGGCCAAGAACAGGTCGATACCGAAAAGATCCTTCTCCGACATAAAGGCAACATACTTTCCATCCGGCGATATAGCCGGCGCGACATTCATTCGTCCACCATTTCTAGCCGTGATCAGTGGCTGCCCAATAGGTCGCGAAACCGTATCCTTGTTCAAACTTTTGAACGTTGACTCCATGCTATTGCGCCACAAGGTCGACATCGTTTGCGCATCGTAACCGAAAACGCGCTTCATCGCTATTTCATAACCATATTTAGCCGTTTCCAGAAACATGGGCATAATAACCGTATCGCCATAAGTGGCACCTACGTATGCGAGAAAAGCCTGCCCATAACGGTATGGGAAATAGGCGTACGATTGCTCGGTCAGTTGCTTGAGCGACGGAATATCCTTGCGTGCATAGGCATCACGCATCCACATCGCCGTGAACGCATCTTTTTTTCCGATAGAAAGATACTCTGCCATACCTTCCACCATCCATAGAGGAATGTTTGCCACGCTTTCCAACCGTGTGGTATCCTTGCCTTCCATCAACACACGATACTGAAACGCATGCACCATCTCGTGTCCTAGCACGTGGCGCGTCTGTTGGTTAATCTGCATGACCGGCATCACAACGCGCTGCTTGAAGGCCTCCGTCACACCACCTGTTCCAACAGAGATTTCCCCGGAGATCGCGGTGGTTTGCTGAAACTCGGGATGGTTGTTATAGATGATGATGGGGTTTTTACGCAAAAAAGTATCCTGAAATACCTGTTGATGCATGCCGTACCAAACCTCGGCTTCCTTAGAAAGCCATGTAACAAGGCTATCATTCTTCAGGTAAGTGTACATTTCGAAGTGTGGCGTCTCTTTTACTTCGAAGTTCAACTTTTTATAACGCATTTTATTCTGTCCGAAATATTGCGCCTTCGTCAAGACCGGCAACAACATCCCGAACAAGCACAGCGCTAAAACAGTGAATTTAAACCTGGTTTGGCACCATTCATGGATAGTATTCATAATAAACGATTAGTTCCTATCAAAAGTAAGAAATATGTACTTAAAATTCAGTGTCCGTTGATTCGGTTTGCTCCATCCCCTCTTCCTCGAAAACCGGCTCGAGTTCCTCATCTATCGCTGTACTATCCGAAGGCGCAGAAATAATGATACGTGGACTTGGACAATTGTATTTTTTTGTAATCTCCACTTTAGCCGCTGGATACTCCCCAAACGTCACCCCTAATTCCGGATGCCTATAAAGTTCCTCCATAAATAGTGCGTATATAGGCAATGCTGTTTTCGATCCCTCCCCAGTATGTGAATTTTTGAAATGCACGCTCTGCTCATCGCAGCCTACCCACACACCGGCAACCAAATCTTTGGTCAATCCCATATACCAGCCATCTACGTAGTCCGAAGAGGTACCGGTCTTTCCTCCAATTTGGTTGTTTTTCTGAAACAGATCCCACTCCCAAAGCGCTTGAGATGTCCCTCCTGGCTCCTCAATGGTTCCACGCAACATATAGGTCATCAGCCAAGCATCCTGAGGATCCACCACTTGCTTTTCCTTCGTCTCGAACGAGGTCAATAGCTTACCATCATTGTCGTAAATCTTGGAAACCAATAAAGGCTCTAGGCGTTTGCCTTCGTTCATAAAGGTCGAGTAGGCATTCACCATTTCAAAAACAGAGACATCATTAGATCCCAAACCTACAGAAGGCACAGACTCCAAATGACTATTTATCCCACAGCGGTGCGCCGTTTCCACAATTTTATCCCACCCGACATCACGCGTAATCTGTGCTGTGATCGTATTCAAAGAACGAGCCATAGCCCAACGAAGCGACATATTACGATGCGAAAAACTCCAATCTGCATTTTTAGGTTCCCAAACCTCCTTTTCGCCTTTCTTATTCACGAAATCCAGCCGCACGGGTTTGTCCTCATAGGTATCACATGGAGCCATACCACTTTCCAGCGCTGTGAGGTAAACAAAAGGCTTAAACGTAGAGCCTGCCTGACGCTTCGCTTGGTTAACATGGTCGAACTTATAGTACCGATGATTGATGCCGCCTACCCAAACTTTGATCTTACCGTTGTAAGGATCCATGGCCATCAAACCGGTATTAAGCATCGTGATATAGTGTTTCAACGAATCCATTGTAGACATTTCGACTTCCTCTTCACCATCCCAAGTAAAAATGCGCATCTTTTTAGGCTCCTGCAGCTTCGTAAACACGGCTTCCTCATTTTTATATTTATCCATGAGCGATGCAAAGATCGGAAGCTTACGCACCCTATCCTCCAAGAAATTCGGAAGAACATTGCCGCTTTTGTCGCGCCAAGGCAACTCATTGCCCCAAGTATTATCCAATCGTCTCTGTAATTCCTTCATCTGCGAGGCCACCACATCCTCGGCGATTTTCTGCATTCTTGAATCAATGGTCGTATATATTTTAAGACCGGCGGTGTGTATATCGATATCATTTTCCTCGCTCCACTTCTCCAGCCATTTTTCCACGGCAGATCGCAGATAGGAATCATTGTTGCTTCTGGCTTCTTGATTGTTAAGATTTAGATTTAAGGGTTCCTTAGAGAAAGACTCGAATTGTCCTTTAGAAATATAGCCCTCCTTCTGCATCTGGCCTAGCACTACATTTCGCCGAACGAGCGAAGTCTTCGGATTTCGTATCGGGTTGTACAACGTCGTCCCCTTCAACATACCTACCAAAACAGCCGCCTCCGTCGCTTTGAGATGTTTAGGATGCTTATTAAAGTATCGCACTGCCGCAGACTTTATACCATAAGCATTATTACTGAAAGACACGGTGTTCAGATACATCGTCACGATCTCTTTCTTCTCATATTTACTTTCTAGCTTGTAGGCCGTCATCCATTCCTTAAACTTGGTAATCCCCATTCGAATTCCCGGGATTCTACCCAATAAACCTTGCGCCTGATTGTAGCGTGTTCTATATAAATTTTTCGCTAATTGCTGTGTAATGGTGCTCGCCCCTCTCGGATCTCCTCTTAACGTCGAAACCGCGCTAGAAAACAGGCCAATAAAATCGATGCCGTGATGCTTATAGAATCGAACATCTTCTGTCGCGATTAGTGCGTTGAGAATATTCTCCGAAATACTATCATAGCTCACCGGATCTCGATCTTCTTCAAAGTAACGGCCTATCAACACCGAATCCGCCGTATACAATTCGGACGAAACGTTCAAGGTGGGCATAAATATATCGCGCTGCGTTGGCGAATAACCAAAGAGCCACAGGAAGTTAAGCTGCACCGCACACACAAAAATAATAAGGCTATAAATCGCAATTAAAAGATAGCGCAGAAATTTGTTTTTAACCCTTCTAAACATACGGTAAAGATGAAAATTGTTTTTCGAAAAACAGGCATACGCCCCAAAAAAACGAAGACATGGTTTTAGAAATTAACTAATTTTAACATTTAATGGCATGGTCAATTGGTAGCGAGATTTTCACCTACTTAACAAAAATTGTACCTAAAAATTTCAACATATGCTTTTTTATTCCTTCATAAAAATAATTTACGTATTTTTACGTTCGAAAATTTGTTCAGCAATGTTAAAACAAACACTACAGCAAAAGTTATTACAAAAGCTTTCGCCTCAACAAATACAATTTATCAAATTGCTTCAGGTACCGACCGTATCTCTAGATGCCCGCATTAAAGAGGAATTGGAGGAAAACCCAGCGTTGGAAGATGGCAGCCTAACCAACATGAACGATCCTGTCGAAGAATACCCCGATCGTGATCCCGACGAGAACTATGAAAGTGAGAGTACTACGGATTACGAAGAGGAATTTAGTGTAGACGAATATATACAGGAGGACGATTACAATGACTATTCGGGCAACTACAGCGGTGATGACGATGATGAACGCAAAGAGATTCCAATAGCTATACAGGACTCCTTTTTCGAGACATTGCAGAACCAACTGGATCTATTAGCCCTATCCAACCAAGACTACCTCGTTGGGCAGCAAATTATTGGAAGCTTGGATGATGATGGCTATCTGCGTCGCCCAACCTTGTCGCTGATTGACGATCTAGCTTTCTCGCAAAACGTAAACGTGAGCGAAACAGAAGTGGAGTCTATCCTGAAAATCATCCAAGACTTCGAACCTGCAGGAATTGGCGCACGTGATTTGCAAGAATGCCTACTCATTCAATTGCGCAAAAAGGACATCAACAACCCTATTATTGTCCAAGCGATCAAGGTTGTTCAAAATTTTCTGGAAGAATTCACAAAAAAACATTACGACAAGATCGAGAAGCAGCTTGGCGTAGATTCAAGCGAACTAAAGGATATCATCAACGAGATCCTCAAACTGAACCCTAAGCCTGGTGATTCGGGTTCTGCCGCGGGTAAACAACTACATATTATACCTGACTTCCATATCAGCAACAACGATGGCGTGCTGCACCTCACCTTAAATGGAAGGAATGCGCCCGAGCTACGCGTTTCGCGTTCGTACCAAGAGATGTTTGAGCACTACGAAAAGGCAGAGAAAAACGATAAAAAGATGAAGGAAGCCGTACAGTTCGTCAAACAAAAGCTGGATTCGGCCAAATGGTTTATAGACGCTATCAAGCAACGACAACAAACCTTACTAAAGACCATGAATGCCATAATGGAATACCAATATGAGTATTTCCTAACAGGTGACGAAAGACTGCTTAGGCCCATGATATTAAAAGATATAGCCGACCGCATTGAAATGGATATATCTACGGTATCACGGGTTGCCAATTCCAAATATGTACAAACCGAGTTCGGTACATTCCTGCTGAAGTCTTTCTTCTCGGAAGCCATTCAAACCGATTCGGGGGAAGAGGTTTCAAATAAAGAAGTCAAGAAGATATTGGAAGAATGTATTTCCAATGAGGATAAGCGTAAGCCGTTGGCCGACGAAAAGTTGACCGAAATCTTAAAAGACAAGGGCTACACGATTGCTAGACGGACGGTAGCCAAATATCGAGAGGCGATGAACATACCCGTTGCACGACTTAGAAAGGAGCTTTAAGCTCCTTTTTTTTCATCTCATTAAAACAAGCGCAATTGCGGATTGGCTAACCGTTCAAGATCGGAATCATAAAAATTGGATAAACTTACCCCCAATAAGCGCACCCTTTTCTCTTCGGTATCCGCCTTGGTAAATAGCTCCAGCACCCATGCCAACATATCATCGCTAGAACTGATATAATAGTTCGAGGTCTTACTACGTGTGATCTGCGTAAAATCGGAAAACTTAATTTTGATCGTTACAGTGCGTCCCTCTTTCGATTTGCCTGAAAGTCGCTTTTCCAATTTCTCGCAAAGCAACTTGAATTCCGTTATCATTTCCGATCGCTCTAAAATATCCGTCGCAAAAGTATCTTCAATACCAATGGATTTCGATATTCGATTGGGCTTTACGGGTCGATTATCGTCGCCACGAACCATATGATAGAAGAACTTGCCCGACTTACCGAACTTTCGCGTTAACTCGTGCTCGCTAAGCTGCTTTAGATCAAAGCCTGTATGGATACCATAGCCTTTCATTTTTTGTGCTGTAACCTTGCCCACCCCAAAGAACTTTTCGATAGGGAGCTTTTCCAAAAAGGAAGTGATCTTTGACGGCCCAATAAAGGTTAAGCCATCTGGCTTATTAAAATCCGATGCGATCTTGGCGATAAATTTATTAGTCGACACGCCAGCTGAAGCCGTCAAGCCCAACTCTTCCTGTATGGCCAGCTTGATTGCCTTCGCTATATCGATTGCAGAGCCGATACCCAGTTTGTCCTGCGTGACATCCAAATAGGCTTCATCCAACGACAAAGGTTCAATAAGATCGGTGTAGCGGTTGAAAATAGCCCTTATTTTTATCGACACTTCCTTATATACATCAAATCTCGGGCGCGTGAAGATCAAATGCGGGCACAATTGCAAAGCCACACGTGAAGACATTGCTGATCGAACGCCAAACTTCCGAGCCTCATAGCTTGCCGTGGCTACCACGCCTCGCCCATCGGGCGAACCACCAACAGCCAAAGCTTTGCCGCGCAGCTCAGGAAAATCCCGCTGTTCCACCGAAGCATAAAACGCATCCATATCGACATGGATGATCTTTCGTTTAACCTCGGCCATATCCAAGCACTTTAGCAATAGCGACCCGACACAGCGCTTGAACCATCACGTCAAGTTCGCGCCGCCGACAGAAGTAAGTTCGTGGACAATAGACAAGAAAATCAAGCAGATAAATAAAATAATCTGGTTTGTTTGCACTTACCAAATCAATGGTACGCTTTTCCCGATCGTTACGCAGCTCTTCCATCTTCTAAAATTAACTAAAAACCATCGACAATCATAGAATAGCGCTTAGAAATCAAATCGTATAAATTTTAGTGACCGATATATCTTTTCATGAATAATACTATCTTTGCTGCGCAAAACACATGAACGAAGTGCCACTATCTCTATCCAGCATATACTGAACATGAAAGGCAAGCTGAAATACTTTTTAGCAGGGCTTAGCGCCCTATGTTTAACCAATGTCGCACAGGCGCAAGAGCGCGATGACCGAGCAACAATATTGAATTTCAAAGGCATTCAGTATACAAGTAAAGACTCTCTATTTTACACGAATTTCCGATTTCGTATGCAAAATCGCGCTGGTTTTAGCAATGAGCTAGATCGAGAAGATAACGGTAAGTTTGATGCACGAATAAGACGTTTGCGCATGCGTATAGACGGCTATATCTATACCCCGAAAATATCCTACTCCATTCAGCTGGCGTTTACACGTTCTGATCAGGACTTTGACGATACTGGAGTTGCCAACATTGTTCGTGATGCTGTTGTTTTTTATAATTTCTCAGATGACTTTTACATTTCTTTCGGCCAAAATAAACTCCCTGGCAACAGGCAACGTGTCAATTCGTCTGGGCAGTTGCAATTTGCTGACCGCTCTTTAGTGAACAACCATTTTACACTCGACCGTGACTTCGGTGTTTCATTTAACCTCAGTAAAAAGTTGGGAGAAATGCCAATCAATGCGAAAGCAGCGATATCAACCGGCGAAGGACGCGTGGCCAGTGGCACCGATGAAGGATTGGCGTATACTGGACGCGTTGAGTTCTTGCCATTGGGCGACTTTACCAATGATGGCGACTACTCCGAAGGTGATATCGAACGAGAGAAAACGCCGAAATTATCCATTGGAGGTGGATACAGCTACAATGACCGCACTATTCGCGAAGGTGGTCAGCTCGGACGTTATGTACAAAACCCCTTTACGTTAAAAACCGCTTTTGCAGACGCTATTTTTAAATACCAAGGTTTTGCCTATCAAGTAGAATACATGCGCCGCGATGTAGCTAATCCCTTTAATATTGTGGACGACCGATTAAATCAATTGGATGGTCCCCAACAAGAAGAAACATATGCCTACAAAGGGTGGGGAATAAATCAGCAAACTTCCTACCTGATCAATAAAGGCTATGAAGTTGCTGCGCGTTACACTTACGTTCTGCCCCATCGGCAAATACGAGCTTTTGAAGACCAAACCGAGATAATCGAGATGGGCCTTACAAAGTATATAAAAGCACACCGTTTAAAAGTACAAGTGAATGGAAATTATACATTTAAAAATGGTGAATTCAACAATCGCGACCGAAACAATTTATGGGGCGGAATGATCCAAGTTGAATTAGGTATCTAAGGCACCGCATGTTTAAAGAACAAATCAGTTAAACAAATTTATAAAAGAGCGTAAACGCTCTTTTGTGTTTTATGTCGATGCTAGTCCCGTAAAATAGCACGTCCCTTTTTATGGAGTTTTGCCTTTTCTGCATCATTTATTTGATAATAGCGTATATTTAACGTCTTGAATTTACTATATGAACTACTACCTTATCGCAGGCGAGACATCGGGTGACTTACATGGGGCAAATCTCATTAAAGCTTTAAAAGAAGAAGATGATGATGCCAGTTTCCGTATTGTTGGAGGAGATTTGATGAAGGACGCTTCGGGACAGCCCCCTATTATACACTGTGCCGCAATGGCTTTTATGGGTTTTGTTGAGGTGATAAAAAATATTAGTACGATCAAAAAAAATTTAGATATCGTCAAAAATGATCTTAAACAACATCGCCCAGACACGCTTATACTGATCGATTTTCCTGGTTTTAATTTAAAGATAGCTGCTTTTGCAAAGAAACTAGGTATTAAGGTCTGTTACTATATTTCTCCAAAAATATGGGCTTGGAACCAAGGTCGCGTGCACAAAATTAAGAAGGTGGTGGATCACATGTTCTGTATACTCCCGTTTGAGGTCGATTTTTACAAAAAATATCAGTACAAGGTTGACTATATTGGTAACCCGATACTTGACGCAATCGAGGCTTATCCGTTCAACCCAAATTTCGTAGCAGATAATGCCCTGAGTGACCGACCAATTATCGCATTATTGCCCGGCAGTAGAAAAATGGAAATCGACATGTTGATGCCCGAAATGGTGGATCTCTATTACCTCTTTCCCGCTCATCAATTTGTGGTCGCTGGTGCGCCAAACTTTGATCAGGATTACTACAAGCGATTCATTGGTGATTTGCCTATTAAAGTAGTCTTTAACCAAACCTATGATTTGCTAAAAAATGCCGATGCTGCTGTGGTGACCAGCGGCACCGCCACACTCGAGGCGGGCATTCTGCATATTCCACAAGTGGTCGTCTATCGTGCCAATAAGTTGACGGTATGGATTGCACGCCTAGTCATTAAAGTACGCTTTATATCATTGGTAAACCTGATCAATAATTTCCTATCTGTACGCGAACTGATCCAGGATGATTGCAACACACGGAGTATTGCGGATGAACTAGATGAGCTTATCAACAACAAGGTACATCGTGAAAGTGTTTTGGAAAATTACGATATACTAAACGAAAAGCTGGGCACTCCGGGCGCATCGGAAAAGGCTGCAAAATTAATTGTACAATATACAGGTAAATAGCAAATTAAACTTTCAGCTGCATCCCTACTCTAAGCTAATAGGACAATAATAGTAAAGACCATGAAGTTACAGAAATTACTCCCCTTCCTTTTAGTCATGCTCACCTGCACTGCATTTGGACAGGTTGAAGAACAGCATATCGGCAAACTCGTCTTGAAAAAGAAAGACAAGAAAACATTCAACAGTCGGGATTCATCCGCGGTAATCTATATTGATACGCTGATTATGAAAGATCGATCTTCCTTACAATTTTACGGCAAGAAAGACGTCAAGCTTGTGGTGAAATATGCAGAGATTGGTAACAGAGCCTTTATAAGCGGTATAGGTGCCCAAAATAATGCATCCAATTTTGACATAACCATCAATTTCCAAAAGCTAGGCTCCCTCTATGTCATAGCCAGTGGCCGCGACGCCAACAATGGGACGCGCACTTTTGACAATGGCGACGGTGGCAAAGTAGATTTTCGTTACAGTGCGAAAGGACTTATCCCCCAATCCGAAGATAAGAAAGCTGCCAATTACCTGCATATTGATGTCTCAGCCGGAGGTCGTAGATTAAATCCCAACACGGATCTAAATCAAATTTATTCCCAGATTTCGATGTCTTTTGCAGGATTGCGCGGCGTGCCACAAGGTCAAATCTATTCGGGATCATCAGGCGTGGAGGGAACGATCAAGTTGGGAAAAACAGAAGAATAGAGCATTGCACAAAATGAAGCCCATAAAACCCAAAACATCGCTATAGCTATGAAAAAAATCATTATTGGTTTGCTGTCTACTTGTTTCACCGTATGTATGCTGCATGCACAAGAAGTAAAACCATTGACCAAAAAAGCACAGGTAAGCTTTAGGGGAATTGCGGTTTGGAATGACGATTGTGTATGGGTAAGCGGCTCGAACGGAACGGTTGGTAAATCGTTGGATGGCGGTCAAAGTTGGTCTTGGATAAGTCCAAAAGGGTATGAGAATTATGATTTCCGCGACATCGAAGTATTTTCCCAGAAGGAAGCTGTAATACTTGCCGCGGGTAGCCCCGCGGTTATTTTACGTACCGCCGATGGCGGCAAAAGTTGGAAGCAGGTCTATCAGGATAATCGCCCAGAGATATTTTTTGACGGTATGGACTTCAAAGGCAAAGAAGGATTTGCTGTGGGCGATCCTATCGACGGCACCTTTCAGCTGCTACAATCAAAAGATAGAGGTAAAACTTGGAAAGATGTGTCCAACTTTATGTTTTTGATTGCCGACTCTGCCGAAGCGGCATTTGCGGCCAGTGGCACCTCTATACAATACCTCAATAACAATGTGTGGCTCGGAACAGGTGGAGCTACGGCAAATATATTTAGACGAAATGAAAAGGCGCTCACCATGGATAAATATCCTTGTCCGATATTGCAAGGTTCCGCTAGCCAAGGGATATTTTCGATCGATTTTTGGAGCGACAATGACGGCATTGCTGTAGGAGGTGATTATCTTCATGATACCGTTTCGACCAACACCATCATGTTAACATCGGACGGAGGGCAAAACTGGATATCTTCATCCTCACCCTCAAGTGGATTTAAATCAGCCGTTAAATACATCAGCCACAATATTTTAGTAGCAACAGGAACCTCCGGAACGGATATTTCGGAAGATGGAGGCTTACATTGGCGCAACATCGCTAAAGAAAGCTTTAATAGCATTGCTATAGGAAGAAATCGTCGGATGGTTTATTTGGCCGGCAGCCACGGAAATGTGGCTAAAATAAGCTTATAGCGGCTCGACAAAAGGTCAAAAAAAAGGTTAGTCAATCGACTAACCTTTTTTTTTAAAGTTGTTTTGTCAGCTTCTCGACCAAAACAGATTTCGGCACAGCACCAATTTGCTTGTCTACAATCTCTCCATTTTTGAAGAATAACAATGCTGGGATGTTACGAATACCGTATTTCACAGAAATCTCTGGGTTATGGTCAACGTTTACTTTACCGATCACGGCTTGTCCATCATATTCTGAAGCGATTTCATCAACTACAGGACCAACCATACGGCAAGGACCACACCATTCTGCCCAAAAGTCAATCAAAACCGGTTTATCAGATTTAAGAACTAATTCTTCAAAATTGCTATCTGTTATTTCTAATGCCATAATATTTATTTGTTTATTTTATAAAACTCCTCGTACAAATATAGCGCTTTTGCGTAAAGATAAAGGTCATCCGGCCTTCATAAAATTTCTATAGGCTATCAATTTAATTTATAATTTACCCCTTCTAATTTTTCGATTCCGTCTAGAAATTCATTGGTGAGATTGATCTTGATCGACTTCGCTGGCATCTCTATAGCCAACTCATCCTGTACGTCTAGAATCTTAAACTTCAGTTGACAGGTAGACTCTGCCCCTGCTGTCTTTGTCGATTCCACCAAATTCTGGACCAGCTGCACGAGCTTTTCGTCCAACAGGTGAAGCGGCAATTGTATGGTAAACGATTTCGCCATTTTCTCACGAATATCCGATAACAATTGAATATGCTTGAGCTCGAAACCCCAATTACCAATCTGCTTGAACCGTTCCTGCACCAATCCTCTAATCTGTACGAAGAACCCTTCCTGTAAATAACCTTTAAATTTCACATAATCTTCACCAAATACCATGATTTCATACGAATCGCTGTAATCTTCAATAATGAAAGATCCAAATGGCTTACCTGACTTCGCTACCCGGTGATTGGCCACCGCAATGATGCCACCTAGAATCACTTCTTTATTTTTGATTCGATTAAAGTCGATCAAAACCTCATCCTCTACTTCACTCGCTTTTACCTTATTTATTAACTGTAAGTCACTTACCTTGTTTGAACAAAAATGTTTGATTTCGAATTTATAATTATCCAGTGGGTGGCTCGTTAAATAGATACCGATAACGTCCTTCTCATATTTCAATTTTTCAATCAGCCCCCAAGCCGCGCAAGGTGCCAAAACAGGCTCAGGAAGTTCCGTCGCTGCAGAACCACCGAATAGGCTTGCCTGTGCAGAACTTTCATTATCCTTTACGCGGTTACCATATTTGATCGCCTTTTCCAACCCAGTCGAGTTATCGCCCTCCGAACTAAAGTATTGCGCACGATGTGTATTGATAAAACTATCAAAACCACCAGCATATGCTAAACTTTCAAAAGCTTTCTTATTTGCCGCACGAAGATCTACACGTTTGGCAAGATCAAACACAGACTTATATTTACCACCCTTTTCGCGGGTCTCGACAACTGTGTCTACCGCGCCGGCACCGACACCTTTTACAGCCCCCATACCAAACCGAATAGCTCCCTGTTCATTCACCGTAAATTTGTAATATGATTCATTGACATCAGGTCCCAAAACGGCCAATCCCATGCGTCGACATTCTTCCATGAAGAAGGTTACCTGTTTGATATCGTTCATATTATTGGAAAGCACGGCAGCCATGTATTCCGCTGGATAATGTGCCTTTAAATAAGCTGTTTGGTAAGCTACCCAAGCATAACACGTGGAGTGAGACTTGTTAAAGGCATAGGATGCAAAAGCTTCCCAGTCGGTCCATATCTTCTCCAATACTTTTGGCGCGTGCCCTTTCTCCGCTGCCTGGTTGACAAATTTGGGTTTCATTTTGTCCAACACAGCCTTCTGTTTTTTACCCATTGCCTTCCGCAAAACGTCGGCATCACCCTTAGAAAAGCCCGCTAATTTCTGCGATAGCAACATCACCTGTTCCTGGTATACCGTGATCCCATAGGTTTCCTGTAGGTATTCCTCACAGGCATCCAAATCATAGGTTATGGGTTCAATGCCATGTTTACGTTTAACGAATGACGGTATATATTCCATCGGCCCTGGCCGATAAAGAGCATTCATCGCAATTAAATCGGCAAAGACGGTAGGTTTTAGCTCCTTCATGTACTTCTGCATTCCCGGTGACTCATATTGGAACACGCCAATGGTTTCCCCTCGTTGGAACAGCTCGTATGTCAAAACATCATCGATAGGAAACTTATCCGGATCAAGTTGCACACCGTGGCGCAACTTTACGTTGGTCACCGTATCCTTAATCAGCGTAAGCGTTTTAAGCCCAAGGAAGTCCATCTTTAGCAAGCCAGCGCTCTCTACCACCGAGTTGTCAAATTGCGTAACAAAAAGATCTGAATCTTTTGCCAGCGACACGGGAACGAAATTTGTAATATCATCTGGCGTAATAATAACACCACAGGCATGCACACCCGTATTTCGCATGGATCCCTCCAGCACACGTGCCTGTTTGATAGTTTCCGCCTCGAGTCCCGCACCATCCGCCAAATTCTTGAGCCTGTTAACGGCTTCGATTTCTTCGGATCGCAACACCTCCTTCAGCCCTTTGTCATCCATGGTGAAAATCTTGCTCAGCTTCAGGTTTGGGATCAGCTTTGCAATTTCATTTGCATCTTGCAAGGGCAAATCCAGCACGCGAGCCGTGTCCTTAATGGATGATTTTGCCGCCATTGTACCATAGGTAATGATCTGCGCCACCTGGGAGGCGCCGTACTTATCGATAACATATTGCATGACCCTTCCACGGCCCTCGTCGTCAAAATCGACGTCAATATCGGGCATGGAAACACGGTCTGGATTTAAGAAACGCTCAAAAAGAAGATCATACTGAATGGGATCCAAGTTGGTGATGCCAAGGCAATAGGCCACGGCAGATCCTGCTGCCGACCCCCGGCCTGGCCCGACAGAAACACCCATGTTCCGAGCTTCGGCTATAAAATCCTGCACGATTAGGAAATAACCCGGATATCCTGTTCGTTCGATCGTGGCCAGCTCAAAATCTAGACGTTCCGTGACGACATCGTCGATTTCTGCATAGCGACTTTCGGCACCTTTATAGGTCAAGTATCGCAGATACGCATTCTCGCCACGCTTTCCACCGTCGGCCTCATCTTCCACATGTTGAAATTGTTCAGGAATCTCGAACTTGGGAAGCAGGACATCTCGGTTCAGCGAATAGACCTCAACCTTATCCAGCAGATCTTGGATATTGATGATAGCCTCAGGTATATCTGCAAAGGCCTTCTTCATCTCATCGGCCGATTTGAAATAGTACTCTTGATTGGGGAGACCAAAACGGAAACCACGACCTCGCCCTTTCGGTGTGGATAGCTTTTCGCCATCCTTCACACAAAGCAAGATATCGTGCGCATGCGCATCAGCCTTATTTAAATAATAGGTATTGTTGGTAGCCAGCAACTTCACATCATGTTTGTGAGCAAGCTCCACAAGTGTATCGTTCACGCGGTTCTCGTCTTCCTGACCGTGACGCATCAACTCCATATAAAAGTCGTCCCCAAACTGCTCTTTCCACCATAGCAACGCTTCTTCTGCCTGTGCTTCACCGATATTTAACACCTTGCTTGGCACCTCGCCATGCAGGTTTCCCGACAGCACAATCAGGTTTTCCTTGTAACGTTCGATGACAGATTTATCAATGCGCGGCACATAATAAAACCCTTCGGTGTAGGCGGCGGATGCCATCTTTGCCAAATTGTGGTAGCCCGCTTTATTTTTCGCTAAAAAAACAATCTGATAGCCATTATCTTTCCTGGATTTATCCTTATAATTTTCGCATACATAAAATTCGCAGCCGACGATGGGCTTTATCATCCGCCCTGTCGGCTTCTCGCCTCGTTCTATTGCTTCGGCATTTTTTGCTGCGATCTCTTTGTTGTGGCTCACCGCCTTACTCACGAAATGGAAAGCGCCCATCATGTTGCCATGATCCGTCAATGCCACAGCTGGCATATTCGCTTTCACCGCTGCATCCACTAAATTAACGACACCTATAGTGGATTGAAGGACAGAAAATTGTGAGTGGTTATGTAAATGAGCAAACTCGGCATCAGCCAACGCTTTTCGAACGTCTTCATCAATGATGACCTTGGGTGTGTCGCTCTTCTGTTCCCTACGGATAGCATCAGAAGCAGCTTTCAGATTAACGTGGCGCAGTCCTACAGATTCAATGAGATTTGGATTGCGCTGCTTGAACTCCACGAAATATCCTGTATCTACCTGCAGCTCTTCCGCGGTAAAAATCTCCCGTCTCACCAGCTCAAAGAAACAACGCGTTGTCGCCTCCACATCGGCGGTAGCGTTGTGTGCCTCCGCGAACGGAACACCAAATAGGTGTCCGTGCAATTCGGTCAAATTGGGCAGTTTGTAACGTCCACCACGTCCCCCTGGCAGCTGTAATAACTCAGCCGTTACCTCGGTACAGGTATCTAAAACAGGCATATCAGACATGGGCGATTCAACGCCGTAGCGATAAAATTCACTTCCCATAATGTTGAGGTCAAATCCGATATTTTGCCCCACTACAAATTTGGCTTTTGCCAGTGCCTCGTTAAATTTATGTAGTACGTCTACGAGCGGAACGCCATCTTTCTCGGCCAATTCCGTAGAAATACCGTGGATCTTTTCCGAATCGTAGGGAATATTAAAGCCATCTGGCCGAATAAGGTAATCTTGATGCTCGACCAAACGCCCCATCTCATCATGTAATTGCCAAGCAATCTGGATACAACGCGGCCAATTGTCCGTATCCGTAATCGGTGCATCCCAACGTTTTGGCAAACCGGTTGTCTCCGTATCAAAAATTATATACATGCTATTCCGTTTCTCTATAAAACAAAGTTAAAAATTAGTCCATGTATTCTATTAAGATACCTGTCAATTTATTCGAATCATCTGCTATCCATATGAAGACTAAGGTATAAAATTAGTGATTTATCAGAAACGGACAATCTAACGATATCCTTTTGTAAAATACGATTACAAGTAGGCAATATACGAGAATAATATTGTTTTGCTTTTTAGCACATTTACCGCCGATAATAGGACAGAAAAGAATAAATTGCAACACTAATAAACAAAAGATACATGTTTTCACCTCAAACTTACCAGCATCGTCGAAATACCTTACAACGAACCATGGGAAGTGGCTTGTTACTGTTCCTCGGAAATATTGAAAACCCGATAAACTTTGAACACAACACCTACGCATTCCGGCAAGACAGTACATTTTTGTACTATTTCGGTATTCAAGCCGCTAATCTGGCTGCCATTATCGATGTGGACGAGCAACGTACCATTATTTTTGGCGACGAGTTGACCATCGACCAGATTGTATGGATGGGTCGTCAAGAAACACTACGCGAAAAATGCGATAAATCGGCCGTTGCTGACTGCCGTTCGTTTTCCGAATTGAAGGAATATGTAAACAAGGCATCACTTGCTGGTCGATCCTTTCATTACCTCCCGCCCTACCAATCGTTCAACAAAATTATGTTGAGCGACTTGTTAGCCATCGGCATTCCCCAGATAAAAGCATCTGAAGCCTTGATTAAAGCCGTCGTTGCACAACGCTCTATCAAAGAAGATCAAGAAATTGAGCAGATCGAAGAGGCGTTGCGCATTTCTGTTGACATGCATCTCTTGGCGATGAAGATCAGCAAGCCGGGCATGAAGGAGATTGAAGTAGCGAATGCTATACGTCATTTGGCAGCCGATCAAGGATCACCTTTGGCCTATCCTCCCATCGTAACCATTCATGGCGAGATTTTGCATAACTCGTATCAACTGAACACCTTGAAAGAAGGTGATATGCTACTTAATGACTCGGGCGCCGAAACAGCAATGGGTTACGCGGGCGACTTAACTCGCACATTCCCTGTAGGAAGAAAATTCAGTAGTAAACAGCGCGAGATCTATGATATCGTTCTCCGATCATTTACCGATGCGCGCGAACTACTGCGTCCGGGAATCGCGTTTAAAGACGTGCACATGAGCGCGTGTCGCACATTGGTGGCTGGACTTATCGACATCGGCTTGATGAAAGGAGACCCTGACGAGGCCGTCCGCCAGCATGCACACACCTTGTTTTTCCAATGTGGCCTTGGCCATATGATGGGGCTCGATGTACATGATATGGAAGACCTTGGCGAGCAATATGTCGGCTACACGCCAGAACAACCGAAGAACACGCAAACGTTTGGTCTAAAATCCTTACGCTTGGGCAAACCCCTGGAAGAAGGTTTTGTCGTCACCGTAGAGCCAGGTGTATACATTATTCCCGAATTGATCGACCGTTGGCAAGCGGAAAATAAACATGAAGCTTTTATCAACTACGATAACGTAAACGAATATCGCGATTTTGGCGGTATACGTATCGAAGACAACTTCTTGATTACAACGAATGGCTATCGTTTATTGGGTCCAGAACTAGTTAAAGCAGCAGATGATATTGAGAAATTAAGATTAGATTATGTTTCCTAAAAGAACCCTCATAAAAAAGATCGCACTTGCCCTTATTTTGGCGGCGAGCGCAAATATGTCGGTAGCACAATTGCAGTGGACAACCGATGGAACAGGATTCTATTCCTTTTCCAAAGACGGTATTGAGATTATCAATCCGATACAACCAGAGAAAAACGTTAATTTCCTGACTTCCAAAGATCTGATCCCGAGCGGCGCCAGTAGCGCACTGGATGTGCAGAGCTTTCAGGTCTCACCTACAGGAAATAGCCTGCTACTTTTCGCCAACACACAACGCGTCTGGCGTGAAAATACTAGAGGCGACTATTGGTTGTTCGATAAACAAAGTAAAACCTTACGTCAACTAGGAAAAGGTCTTCCTTCCGCTTCGCTGATGTTTGCGAAGTTTTCGCCTGACGGAAGTCAGGTCGCTTACGTTTCTAAGCATAATATTTATGTAGAGGATATTAAATCAAGCAAAATCAACCAAATAACGAATGACGGAACGGATCGTATGATCAACGGGACCTTCGATTGGGCCTATGAAGAAGAATTTGGCACACAGGATGGATTTCGATGGTCGCCGGATGGCGCGAAAATAGCTTTCTGGAAGCAGGACGCACGCCAAACGCGAAACTTTCTCATGATCAATAATACCGATAGCCTTTATGCGTTTACTATACCCGTAGAATATCCAAAAGTAGGTCTTCCTCCTTCGCCAACAAGTATATGGATACATGATATAAAGAAAGGCAACCATATTAAAGTTAACGATTTACTGTCAGCTACAGACGGTTATATCCCACGTATGGAATGGCTAACTGACGGTAAAGGATTGATTTTCCAAACCCTCAACAGGAAGCAGAATGAAAGTAAAATCGTGGTTAGCAATGCCTCCACCGGCCAAAGTAATATCATTCATACAGAACATGATAAGGCATGGATCGACATCAAATCGCGCTGGAACGATGGCGATCCTGCGGGTTGGGATTGGCTAAACGGTGGAAAGGAATTTATTTGGGTATCCGAAAAAGGTGGTTGGCGCCAAATTTATACCATCGATTTGCAAGGGAAGGAAAAGCTTGTAACCAAAGAACCCTTTGATATCATACAGATAGAGATGTTTGATGCAAAAACACAGACTATCTATTTTTCGGCTTCGCCAGATAACGCAACACAAAAGTATCTTTATAAGATCAGTTTAAAGGGAGGTAAAGCAAGCCGCGTCACTCCAAGCAACATGCAGGGTACCAATTCCTACACGATCTCTCCTAACGGAAAGATAGCGCTCTTCAACAGCAGCAATACCGGTTACCGTGCCGTAAATGCCGTCGTATCGCTTCCAGAGCACAAAGAGTTGGTTCCGGCGCAACATGTCGCCAAAGCTTCTGCAAAGGACGCTAAAACAGACTTTTTTCAGGTAACGACCGTAGATGGCGTCACACTTGATGGCTGGGTAGTGAAACCGAAAAACTTCGATCCAACAAAGAAATATCCGGTGGTGTTCTACGTATATGGCGAACCCGCCTCTCAAACGGTTACGGACGCGTTTGGCACAGGTAAAAATCGTCTTTACCTTGGCGACATGGCGACAGATGGCTACGTATACGTCTCCTTGGAAAACCGTGGTGCGCCAGCACCGAAAGGCAGCGAATGGCGGAAGTCTATATACCGAAATATCGGTATTTTGAATATTCGCGATCAAGCCATGGGCGCCAAAGAAGTTTTTAAATGGGGCTTTATCGATACGACCCGCGTGGCAGTTTGGGGATGGTCCGGAGGTGGAGCATCAACTCTTAACCTTTTAGGACAATATCCCGATGTCTACAAAACTGGGATATCCATCGCTCCCGTAACCAACCAATTACTGTACGACAACATTTATCAAGAGCGATATATGGGACTTCCGCAGGAAAATGAAGAAGATTTCCTCAAAGGCTCCGCTGTTAGCTATGCAAAAAATGTAAAAGGCAACCTTTTATTGGTTCATGGCACTGGCGACGATAACGTACATTATCAAAACGCAGAAGTGTATATCAATGAGCTGATAAAATACAATATTCCGTTTCAAATGATGTCCTATCCAAATCGAAGCCATTCCATTAGCGAGGGGGAAGGTACATCAAAGCACCTTGCATTAATCTATACCCGCTTTTTGAAGGAAAATTGCCCTCCAGGCGCCAGATAAAAAAATAAAAAGCAGGTGCCTACGCACAAAGATTGCACCTTGGCACCTGCTTGCGAAAAAAACTCTTTCACTATGGAAAAGCATGCAAAGCTCGAAGTATGGATGCGCGGTCCAATCGCCAGTATTCCATCTGTGTTACAACCTGTGGCCCATACCCTGCTACAGATCCAAGAAGATATCCAATCCGTCTTAGAAAGAGTAAGCGAACAACAGCTCTGGGAAAGACCAACGGAAGTCGCTAGCATCGCTTTCCATGTGCAGCACATCATAGGCGTGGTCGATCGTATGTTCACTTATGCTCGAGGATCAGCTCTTAGTGACGCACAATTCGCCTATTTAAAGGCTGAAGGAAACCAGACGGATGGTATTAATAAAGATTATCTCTTGCGCGAGCTACGCAATGGCATGGAAAAGGCTCTTGCAGAACTCCGTAGCACGGACATCCAACTACTCGGGGAAACACGACATCTTGGTCGTCAAAAAATTCCAACGACACTTATAGGCTTGCTCTTTCACGCGGCGGAACACAGCCAACGACACTTTGGCCAGTTACTGGTGATGGAAAAATGGCTGAATACTTGACACTTCGTTAAAATTTGTTAAACAAGACCTTGAAATATACGAACTGTAGCACTACGGCGTTTTTATTACAAACACGAGAAAAAATACTTCATAGGTTAGTTTATAATTGGTTAGTTTGAAAAATCCTGAAACTCCCCGTTTCAGGATTTTTTTCGTTATAAGCGCGTCTGGCACATGTGCGTTCAGTATTAAATTTTACGTTCTTCCTACTTCTGTTTTTAGTGCGGATAATAGTATCTTTGCATTTTAAGCAATTTACAAACGAGGATAAAGGCATGAGAAACGTTAAAGTAGGTTTGGTACAGATGAGCTGTACAGCAAACAAACAAGAAAATCTTGACAAGGCGATTTTTAAGGTTAGAGAAGCGGCCGAAAAAGGAGCACAAATTGTATGTCTGCAAGAACTCTTTACTTCTTTATATTTTTGTGACGTAGAAGATTATGACAATTTTGCGTTGGCAGAATCTATCCCGGGGCCATCGACCGACGCTTTGTCGATAGTGGCCAAGGAACTGGGCATTGTTATTATCGCGTCGCTCTTCGAGAAACGCACGGAAGGCTTGTACCACAACACAACGGCTATTTTAGATGCTGACGGGAGTTATTTAGGTAAATACCGCAAGATGCACATTCCCGATGACCCTGCTTTCTATGAGAAATTTTATTTTACGCCGGGTGATTTGGGATACAAAGTTTTCCAGACAAAGTTCGGCAAAGTCGGTATATTGATCTGTTGGGACCAGTGGTATCCAGAGGCATCCCGCATCACTGCATTAATGGGGGCTGAAATATTGTTTTATCCTACCGCAATTGGTTGGGCAACTGATCAAGACGAAGAAACAAACAAAGATCAGTACAATGCTTGGCAAACCATACAGCGCTCACATGCGGTAGCGAATGGTGTACCTGTTGTTTCTGTCAACCGCGTAGGATTTGAGCAAGATGGAGCCATGAAGTTCTGGGGTGGCAGCTTCGTAGCAAATGGACAAGGTAAATTACTGTATCTTGCTTCTCACGATCAAGAAGAAACCGAGGTTATCGAATTAGATTTGAGTCAAGCGGATTATTTTCGCAAACATTGGCCATTCTTACGTGACCGCCGCATAGAAACCTACGCTCCTATTACAAAAAGATTTATAGACGAAGATTAATCGCAATGATAACCATCGACCAATTCAATAAAGTGATTTAAGCCTAATTGAATTGGTCTTTATTTTTTTACAATGTCAGAAAAACAATCTTTCGATAGCAACTATTTCGAAACGTCTCCCAAAAAACTGGGTTTCTCGTTTCCTGCTGAATGGGAACCTCAAGAAGCTATGTGGCTTAGTTGGCCACATAAAGAAGCATCATGGCCAGGAAAAATTGAAAGCATCTATGCGCCCTATGCACAATTTATCGCCGCCGTTGCCGAAGGACAGAAAGTGCGGATCAATATATTGAATGAGGCTATGAAAGCATTGGCACTATCCTATTTGGAAGAAGCGAACGCAAAGTTGAAAAATGTTGAATTTTATTTTAACCCGACCAATGACGCTTGGTGCAGAGACCATGGCCCCGCGTTTCTGTTGCACCAAGGGCATAAGGAAAAAGCCGTTGTAGACTGGGGCTACAATGCTTGGGGAGATAAATATCCGCCTTATGACTTGGATGATGTCGTTCCAACACGCATAGCGAAGGAATTTGGATTGAAATTGTTTACGCCAAACATCGTCATGGAGGGTGGATCGGTTGAATTCAATGGAAAGGGAACCGTACTGACAACAACGGCATGTTTGCTTAACGAAAACAGAAACCCACATCTGACAAAAGAACAAATAGAAACATACCTCAAAGAGTTCTATGGCCAAGAGCAAGTGCTTTGGCTGGGTGATGGCATTATGGGCGATGATACCGATGGTCATATCGACGACATCACACGCTTTGTAAATGAAAACACGGTGCTTACTGTCGTCGAGGAAAACCAAGAGGACGAAAACTACGAAATATTACAAGAAAATCTGGAGACGTTGCGATCGTTACGTTTACCCGATGGAAGCCCTTTGAACATCATTGAGCTGCCTATGCCGGCAGCCGTTATCTATGACGACACACGCTTACCCGCCTCCTATGCTAATTTTTACATCGCGAATGAGGTCGTGATCGTACCAATTTTCAATGATGCTAACGACCAACGAGCCTTGGATATTATACAATCGTGTTTCCCTACGCGCAAAGTGGTTGGTATTGATTCGGTCGATATTATTTGGGGATTAGGTAGCTTTCATTGTTTAAGTCAACAGGAACCTGCTCTACTTTAGATTTCTGCTGAATCCCATCCATAACACCTGAAAGCCTGCTTAATGAGCAGGCTTTCAGGTGTTAATTATAGGATAGCTTGAAGTTTTTACCAAATTTAAGGGTGATTGTGAACGATATGATCGGATCTGCCGTTCTATGTAAGAAAACAAATTTATCCTGATGCAGATACAAAATATAAACATCAACGATACCACCGTTAGTCAAGAAGACAGCACACCAGTGGTAAGCATAAACATAGACATCGCCATTCTATGCAACGCCAATTTAGATGAATATAAAGTTAACGGTCAATTAGACACGACCACACTAAAAGATGTGGCCCTAAAATTGATCAACGAAAAGTTGCAACGTGTTGGCCTCAGGTAAATAAGCACACGTGTCTTATAACTGTTTCACAGGTTTAATAAGAATCTCTCGCTTCTTTAGATGAAGCGGTTGCAACTTATCCATAAACAGGCGTATGATGTTGGCGCTCATTGGATAAGTCCGCATTATCGTGTCTAAAATCATAACCATAGCCTCGAATTTACCTAAATATCTAAATGAAGATACATATTCTAACTGGATAAAAATAAGCCGAACATGCTACTTGGTGAACGAAAATAGTAAAGGCTTCTAGGAACAAAATAACGAAAGCGCTGTTCTAAAGAAGACGGTAACAACAGGATTTGTTAGTAACATGAGTTCACTTACTCGGCTACAATTTGAAAGGAACACGGGCTACATCGACCAAAAGTTACCGAACCATCTTTAGATTGGAACATAATTTGAACATCAATCATTATGAAAAAATTTTTGCTATCCATTCTCGTTATTGGGATTATTGGCGTGATCGCCTGGCTATTCATAGCCAAATTTAACGGAGCCGCCACTTCAGAAACTAGTCACCAGATTTTAGTCGAACGTATTGAAGCAATGGGGAAACTGGAGCTTGTCAAATACAAATTAAGCGATGTCGTAGAGCATAAAACGATCAGCACCTTTCTACCTGATGCCAGCGTGCTCCTTATTGTAAAAGCAGATGCCGTGGGTTGTATTGACCTTACGAAATTAAATCCTGATAAAATTGTCGTTCAGGGCGATTCGGTTTCGCTGCAGCTGCCTAGACCGGAAATATGCTACATAAAAATAGATCATGCCGGCTCACGGGTTTACGACACGAAGATGGCTTTCTTCCGGGAAGCTGCACTGGTTGATGAAGCATTTAAAAGCGCGGAACGGCAAGTAGAAAAGGAAGTGGGTAAATCAGATATATTGCAACAGACGAAAAACAACGCTATGCACGTTTTTCGCCCATTATTGGAGGGCCTCGGCTTTAAACGTATAAATCTTACGTTCGAATAGGCATCTCGCTGTGTAAAGTGTTATCTTGTGCTCAATTTATTAAACTAAAAACGTCATTAAAATTGTCCGCACAAAATTCAACCAAACAAAAACAACATTATCTGGTACTGGATGGCTTGCGAGGGGTGGCAGCGGTGGTTATCGTGCTCTTTCACTTTATGGAATGGCTGATCAGCGATTTCAAGGACAACTTTGTAGGTCACGGTTTTCTTGCCGTAGATTTCTTTTTCTGTCTATCCGGATTTGTCATAGCCTATGCATACGATGACAAGATAAAGCGAATTGGACTAAAACAATTCTTCGTTATCCGTTTGATACGCCTGCATCCAATGGTTATCCTTGGCTCTATTTTGGGCATGGTCGCACTGCTTGTTACGCCCTTCTCCAAAAGCGAGAACTACAGCCTGCTCGAATTAGTAACGCTTTTTATTTCATCCATTTTGTTGATACCCTATCCTGTATTACCAGAACGTGCTTTCAACCTCTTTAGTTTAAACGCGCCCGCATGGACACTTTTTTGGGAGTATATCGCCAACCTCGCCTATGCGCTGTTCCTTTTCAAAATAAAGAAAAATATCCTTCTCATACTCACCTTATCTTTTGCAATCTATCTCGTTTACTTAAGTCATAGCTACGGAAACCTCTCTGGAGGATGGAGTAAGGATAACTGGGAAGTAGGTGGAATTCGACTAGGCTATTCGTTCTGCGCAGGTCTTTTACTTTACCGAAATCGTTTTATTATCAAAAACACTTTAGGATTTGTGGGACTTACGATCTTGTTGCTCGCGGCACTTTTCATACCCTTTTACACGCTTAACTGGCTCTTCGAATCTATCGTTGTCATCTTATACTTCCCTTTTCTGATCGCTTTGGGTGCCGGGGCATCGTTGAGCAGTCCCTTAGAAAAGATATGCCGACTTTTAGGAAATCTTTCTTATCCCTTGTACATGACGCACTATTGTGTTATTTGGGCTTTTGGAGCGTACTTACAAAGCCCTTTCTTTCATGAAGATACCGTTCACTATGTCATCGTTGCAGGCTCGTTGCTATTAATAGTATTCGGCTATATTGTGATGCGGTTCATAGACAAACCTATACGAAATAAGTTGATCCAATATTTTTAAAGGCATGATCTAAGGGTTAATGAGATTTGCCATCGTATGTGGCTTCTATCGAGAAAGGCCTTTCGTATACTAAATGGCTTAACTCTTCGTTTTTAGTAGTATAATTTCATAATAATCTAATAATTAGTTTGATAAAAATCCTGATGTTCCCAGCATCGGGATTTTTGCTTAATGTATTGCTAGAAGCCACGTTCCACAAGATTTCGTTCAATGAGACCGACGTACGATAACTACACTAACGTATAATGTATTATTGGAGACTCGGGTCAGCAAATGTATTTCCAGCTTCGATATCACCGGTATCATAGCCTTTTTTAAACCAGTATGCCCGCTGCTCGGATGTGCCATGTGTGAACGATTCTGGGTTCGATTGACCGTAGGCCTTTTCCTGCAGGTGGTCGTCGCCAACCGCTGCCGCCGCTTGCATGCCGTTTAGGATATCATCGTAATTGAGCTCTACATCACTGTACTGAGCCGCATAATGCGCCCATACGCCAGCGTAAAAATCGGCTTGCAATTCCGTCATGACGGATATTTTATTGTAGGCGCGCTCGTCCAGCTTGGCACGCATAGCATTTGTTTTATCGAGTACCCCTAATACATGTTGGATGTGGTGCCCCACTTCATGTGCAATAACGTAGGCCAGCGCAAATTCCCCCTTAGCACCATATTTCTGCCTGAGCTCTTGATTAAAGGCGAGATCTAGATAAATACGTTCATCTGCAGGGCAATAAAAAGGCCCAAAGCTGGATTGCCCCACACCACAGCCCGCCGTCTCAACAGCTCCATCATAGACCGCAAGCTTCAATTTCGTATAGTCTCGGCCGAATTCATTTTTAAAGATATTAGACCACACATCCTCCGTGCTAGCAAGCACAATATCTGCAAAGTTTAATAACTTATCTTCTTCTTCAGAAGATGCATAAGGCTCGCTAGATGTACCCAGTTGCGACTGCTGCATTTGCTCGATAATCTGTGCAGGATCGCCGCCCATAAATAGGCTAATAATGACGATGATGACAGCACCGATTCCCCCAAACGCGAACTTCTGTCCGCCGCTCATTCCACGCCTGTCTTCTATGTTTCCGCTTCTACGACCTCCTTGCCATTTCATAATCTTGTTTTTTGTTATCCACCGCAAAATACCGGCCAAATATCTTCCATTAATTTTGTATTTTTGCCAGCAAAATACCGATATCATGTCGATTGAAGAGCAACTGATAGAACGAAGCAACAACAGCTGTGAACTTTGTTCACAATCCAACGATTTAAGTGTTTACACCGTCCCTCCCCATGATCAGCAAACGGCGGAAACTTGCATCTACGTATGTCAAACCTGTTTCGATCAAATTGAAAAAAAGGAACAGCTGGACGCTACACATTGGCGATCATTAACTGATAGTATGTGGTCAACCTTTCCTGTTGTACAGGTCGTTGCATGGCGCATGTTAAATCGTTTGCGACAAGAAGCTTGGGCCGCGGAGAATTTGGACGTCCTGTATCTGGACGATGAAACCTTGGCTTTGGCCAAGAAAACGGGCGATCATGAACAAGATGGAAAAGTGGAATTTCACCAAGACGTCAACAAAGCTAGGCTGTACGACGGCGATACAGTTGTCCTGATCAAAACACTAGATGTGAAAGGATCAACCCTTTCGGCAAAACTCGGCACCGTTGTTAAAAACATTCGCCTCGTGGCGGATAATGTAGCACAAATAGAGGGTAAAATAGATGGACAAACGATTGTTATCTTAACCAAATACCTGCGTAAAGGTTAGGCAAACGTAATTTATCGCATGGAGTTTAGTTATCTAGGCTCCATTGAAAGTAGTTGCCTTCTGCTACAAAGTTCTCGTTGAGGTAAACGAATTTAAAATCAAGATAATCATCTGCACATCCACTAATATCGGAACAGCAATATTGACGGGTGATCTGAAAATTCAATCGAAAACTGCCTCGCCCTGTCGACGGTTCATAACGAAACTTGAACAGCTTTAAATCAGTAAGCACGGGTCCGCCGTCTCGATCCTTTAATTGCTCGACGACATGGTCGCTGATTTGGAGTACTGCTGTTTCGGAAAGGATAACCAGTAGGTTTGAAGGCTGCGCAAGCAATCCCAAAAATACGGGATCGGGGATCGAAATATCTAGTCTAATCATAGTATCTGTACTCATGTTTCAATATTTTTTCGAATATTTTGACCGATGGGAAGGATTGAAGAACAGCCTTGTCTATTTCCTTTGGATCGGCGGATAGGTACACACTGCATGCACGGAACACACAATAATCAACTTGCTCAATCGGAAAACGATCAAGCCCCCTGTCAAAGGAGATTATTTCCTTAGTTTGATAAACATTAAACGGACGATTCGCATTTTTTCGGAATATCGGATCGGGCAACATGCAATTAAAAAACTCTTCCCACTTCCCGATTAGCTCTACGACCTTTAAACGCAAGAGCTCTTGCTTCAGGGCATCCAATTGCCGTTCGCTCCATGTTCGGCCAGAATCATACACATAGACCACTCCACTTTTCACGTAACAGCTTTTCGATCTATTTTGCAGTATCAGAGGCCAAAATCTTCCAAAAACATACAGTTGCGAAGGCGATACGCTTGTAGCCAATTGGATCTTTTCCCGCAACAAATTTCTTAAAGACCAAATCACTTCTGTTTGCGATAAGCCTGCAGGAATGTATACAATCTTAGCATTATCGTCCCAACGAAGTATCTCTATTGTTCCTGATTCACGCAAGCGAACCTCGATATTATGGCCATCAACCTCCCAATACATAAGGCAAAATACGCAAAATCCACGACTTATGTTATGCGATCGTTACGGTTTTTCTAGTTAACTTTTATTAAGTTTGCAAGGATAAACTAAATAACACTATATGAAAAAAATTCTTGCTATGGCAGTTGTAATGGCTGTATCTGGAGGATTCGCTTTTTCACAACAACATCAAGCGATCAATTTATCTTATATGGATAACAACGTTCGTCCACAAGATGACTTTTACAATTATGTAAACGGAAATTGGATGAAAACCGTAGAGATTCCATCGGATAAAGCACGCTGGGGATCTTTTGACGAGCTTCGTGAGCATACAGATGTGGCGGTTCTAAAAATTCTAAAGGAGTCTCTAAACACCAGTTTTGCAAAAGGCTCCGATGGTCAGAAAATAGCCGATCTCTACAAGTCTTACGTAGATTTTGAAACCCGGAACAAGTTGGGCATATCCCCCATCAAGCCTTATTTGGCGAAAATAGATGCCATTAAAGATATCAAAGGCTTGTACAACTACCTTTTGGAAGTAGGTACTGAGCGTGGAAACCCATTTTTCAGCGCATACGTATCTGCACACATGAAAAACAGCGATGTCAACGCTGTTTATCTTGGCGGTGGCGGATTGGGGCTCGGTCGATCATATTACCAAAAAGTGGACGAAAAGAATACCGAAACATTAGCACAATATGCCCAGTTTATTTCGACACTTTACAGCAAGGTTGATCAGCGTACGCGCGACCTCAAAGGACCAAAAGTGTTGGCCTTCGAGAAGGAAATTGCTTCCTACCTAAAGACTATTGAAGAGTCGCGCGACGCACAGAAGCGATACAACCCGGTTGCAGTAGCCGATCTTGGCAAGATGGTAAAAAATGTAGATATCGCAGCTTATATCAAGCAGCTGGGATTCACTGCAGACACGGTAATCATTGGCGAACTAAAGTATTACCAAAACTTAGACAAAATCTTGAACCAAGACAACCTTCCGGTTATCAAGGAATACTTGAAGTTTAATGTGATGAATGATGCTACGGGCTACCTAACAAAAGAGCTTGATGAACTGTCCTTTGATTTTTACGGCAGGAAGCTACGCGGTCAAAAAGAGCAGCGTGAATTGGAGAAACGCGGATTGGAGTTTGTAAATGGAACCGTAGGTGAGCTTCTGGGGAAGCTTTATGTCAAAGAAAACTTCCCACCGGAAGCGAAAGCTGCCTGCGAAGAGATGGTACAATATTTGGTAAAATCCTTCAACATGCACATCCAAAATCTAGATTGGATGTCTGATGAAACCAAAATTAAAGCCTTGGAGAAACTCTCTAAATTCAAAGTGAAAATCGGATATACGGATAAGTGGAAAGACTATTCCAAATTAGCTGTTGGCAGTTCCTTATTCGATAACATTAAAGGTATTAGCCGTTGGAGTTTCCAAGAAAATTTAGCAAAACAAGGAAAACCAGTAGACAAAACAGAATGGAGCATGACGCCACAAACGGTCAATGCCTACTACAGTCCGCTGTTCAATGAGATTGTGTTTCCAGCAGCAATATTGCAAGTGCCTTTCTATGACTATAAGGCTGACGCCGCTGTTAACTTTGGTGGCATCGGTGCGGTAATCGGACATGAGTTATCGCATGGTTTTGATGATTCTGGCTCTCAATATGATGGCAATGGAAACCTCAACAATTGGTGGACGCCTGAAGATAAAGAGAAATTTGAAGCCGCTACAAATGCCTTGGTTGCGCAATTTGAATCGTACGAACCTGTACCGGGAGTCTTCGTTAATGGACGGTTTACGTTGGGAGAAAACATTGGTGATTTAGGAGGTTCCTCTGTCGCTTTTGATGCCTTAAAAATGTACCTACAAGATAAAGGCAATCCAGGCTTGATTGACGGATTTACACCCGAACAACGGTTCTTCCTTTCTTGGGCCACCATTTGGAGAACGAAAACTACTGATGAATTTGTTGTGAATCAAGTGAAGACCGATCCGCATTCGCCGGCCCAATATCGTGCATTTGCTCCGATTGTAAACTTGGATGCTTTCCATGAAGCTTTCCAGACCAAGCCAGGAGACAAATTGTATAAAGCGAAAGAAGACAGGATCAAGATTTGGTAAACCATTACAGACAAAGCCGGCAAATTGCCGGCTTTGTTCATGATTCCATCGTGCCCTACGCCAGCTAAATGGAACGCTTGTTACCGGGTCGATTCATTAGATGATCCAACGAATATTTCCCGGATCCCGATATCAAAAATACGACTAACAGAAACAAAACACCTACCGAGATCCACAGCTCACTATTCAAGAAACTAAAGCCTCTGGTGATGTTGACGAAAAATACGGCAGCAAACAATATTGGCAATTGCATTAGCGCAGCAAAGCGCGTCTGAAATCCGACAATAATAAAAAGCCCACCGACTAAATGAGCAAACACCAGATAGTGAACTGCCGACCAAATAGATAATTGGAAATGGGTCTGTCGAATAAGCTCTGCAACGGCGGTATTGTCGCCAACAAAACTGATGCCTTTCGCAAAGAGCGTTACCCCAAGGGCAATCCGTAAGATATCCAACCAACGAGGGTGATGGTTATCACCCCACCGTTCAATTTTTTGTACTAGGTTCATAATAGACCTCCTTTTATGATGTGATCAATAATATACCGGGTAACATCAGTACCAAAAAACGATTTTAAGATAGGTTTACTGCTAATGTGTACAAAAATCGTGCTGAAATTTGTTATGCAGCATTTCCGTTATCGATACTTTTTGATACATTTAGCCCTTGAATATAGGATTAACGGAAGAAAAGAAAACAAATTTCTAGCATGGTAATAATCAACAATTTTGAAGAATACAAATCGCATGAGGGGAAAGCACTCGGCGAATCAGATTGGCACACTATTGATCAAGCACAAATTAATAAGTTTGCCGATGCTACTTTAGACCATCAGTGGATACATGTCGATAAAGAGAGAGCCGAAACACAGGGTCCTTTTAAATCGACGATCGCCCATGGCTACCTTACCTTATCACTGATTCCCTATTTGTGGAAGCAAATTGCTGATGTCCGCAATGTTAAAATGGAAATCAACTATGGTATAGAAAACTTAAAATTTGGACAAGCTGTACTGGTTGACAATCAAGTTCAACTGAAAGCGAAGGTGAAATCGATCCTCAATCTACGCGGTGTAGTAAAAGCTACAATTGAAGCAACCTTAGTGATCAAGGACAATACAAAGCCTGCATATGTGGGTGATGTGGTATTCTTGTACCATTTCGCTTAAGCCGAATACCTTGCGTAGATAGGCGCATAAAATAAAACAGCGTTTAGCCTTTTAAAATCGCTAAACGCTGTTCGAGTACAAGAAGCTTGCGATGAAAATCCGCCAACCATTTAAAGTTCGTAAAATTCAATCGGTAGGCCATCTGGGTCAGTCGTAAAAGTAAATTGTTTGCCTGTAAGCTCATCGGTACGTATAGCCTCACAGGCAATTCCTTTTTTCGCCAGCAATTCAACCGTCCCGGCGACATCGACGACACTGAAAGCCAAATGCCGCAGACCTGCAGCCTCCGGATAAGATGGCCGTTTTGATGGAGATGGAAATGAAAACAGCTCTATGACGTAACGCCCATCTATTGATAAATCCGCCTTGTAAGAGTCTCGCACTGCACGGTATGTTTCCGACAGCAGTTTTAGTCCTAACGCATCACAATAAAAAGCAAGTGATTTTTTATAGTCGCTGCAGATGATAGCAATATGATGAACGGATTTTATCGATATTGACATATTAAGTTTTATAAGAGTTGAAAAATATCCTTCACGCCCAAAATCTTGCGTGCGGTAAATCCTTCAGCATACCGAACTTGAATACTTCGGCCAAATTCAGATGCGCGACCTTTTGTGGATTCCATAAAATCCGGATTGGAAATGTAGGTTTGCGGTTCTTTATCGTCGCTGCTTGCATTGAATTGCGTCGCGTAAGCTAAAATCGATTGCTCTTTGATTGACCAAAACGCCGTAATATCGATCAAGATATTAGGCTGTATATATTTATCCTGAATAAGTTGTAATTGTAGGCGCGGTCTATATGCCTCTTGAGGCTGTCCGTCCAAGCTGGTCTCTATACGACGCAAGCCACTTAAAAATAGAGCATCATTCACCAAGCTACAGGCTCGGCCATGATCAGGATGACGATCTTCCAGTGCGTTAGTGATCACGATCTCGGGTTGGTATTTGCGTATAGCACGTATAATATGCAATTGATTTTCTTCATCGTTGGCAAAAAAGCCGTCGCGAAGACCTAGATTTTCGCGAACCTTTACCCCTAGAATAGCCGCTGCGGCGGCAGCTTCATTCTTTCGTGTCTCGGCGGTTCCTCGCGTACCAAGCTCTCCTCTAGTTAAATCGATGATTCCAACCTGCTTACCTTCCGCAACATATTTCGCAATCGTACCTCCTGCGCCTAACTCAGCGTCATCGGGGTGAACCGTCATAACCAATAAATCCAACTTCATAAAAGTTCCTTTTGGGCGCAAAGATAAACGTTTAAACGTTTACTGTTCCGAAATTAATTGTTCTATTTTTGTCATAAGTCGGTTAGATTGAGGACTGGTAAAGCTGTAAAAGTAATCCACAACCTTTCCGTTTTTATCAACCAAATATTTGTGGAAGTTCCAGTATGGACGCACGCCCACAGCACCATTTAAAGACCTATCCGACAAAAATCTATACAAAGGGTCGCAATATTCACCTACGACGTGTATTCGTTTAAATACGGGAAAAGTTACTTGTTCGTGAATACGGCAGAAGGTCTCTAGTTGCCGTCCTGTCATAGGTTCTTGCTGTCGAAAATCATTGGACGGGAATGCTAATATTTCGAAACCACGATCTCTATATTGCTGATAGAGCTTCTCTAGAGATTGAAATTGCTTCGTAAAAAAACAACGACTAGCGGTATTCACAATAAGCAAAACCTTACCAGAAAAATCTTCCAAAGATTTCTTCTCCCCATTAAACTGTAGTCCGTTAAAATCATAAACCGTTTGCATATCTCCTCCTTGGTTTACATTAGATTGGTTAGCATCATTGTCTATATTGTATTTAACTTCCTAGCAGGAAGTATATATCTTAGTGCTCTTATGAAGAACGTACTGGCCATACGCAGTTCCTACTACGCGGCACTAATAATTGTACAAATTTTTCACCGGCCTCATTCGTTCGTAGCCACGTATAATGTTTTCTATTTCAAAATCTTCCTGCGGATCATAGACCGATTTCAGATTATGCCCAAACACCTTGGCAACGCCTTGGTAAAAAAATGCGGACAAGCTGCCTTTCATCTCTTTGACCAGCTCATAGCTCGTATTGCCAGTCTGCCGCTGCACCAACTTAATTAAAATCTGTCCTTGCGAAATGCTCAGATTCTTGATCTCGGCATTGAATTTATTTTTTATTTCCTGTTCGCAGGCTTTTATCAATTTCGCCTCCTCACGCTTAGAAGACACCATGGCAAGCTCGCGATCGAGCTGCTCGTAGCGCTTCTGTGCATAGATAGCATATGGCAACACTCGCAAAACATTTCTTTCCAAGCGTAGATATCGTTGCCTTTCATCCTCAGATTTGAAGGTTCGGCGAGCAATAACCACCACATCGTCAATCGGAAACCAAGGCAACACTTCACCGGTCTCCAACCTCGTTGTCATATACTTCTGTAAAACCTCACCATCTCCCTCGCCATAGTGCGGCACCTGCAATGCTTGGCTCCTGCCCATTTCAGGCAGTAGAAGCAACAGAAATCCCAACACTAAAAACCTCGTTATCATGAAATGGAAATGTTTACGTATTTTATAATCTGTAAAAAATTTGCTATATTTATGTATTGTTTCCAACCAACATACAACCTTAGGAAACATAGTAATAAAAATACAAACAAAAATATATAAAAGCAACTTTTTTCAGCGTGTTTATGGAAGATTATGTGATTGACATTGAAGCAGAAAACAAGGAGATTAGAAAGAGATATCGCGCTTTACTTCGCGCATGTAAACCAACCTTACAACGAGGGGACAAACAAGAAATCCGCAAAGCTTTCGACTTGGCATTGGAAAGCCATAAGGAGATGCGTAGAAAATCGGGTGAGCCCTATATCTACCATCCTATCGCCGTAGCACAAATTGCTGCCGAGGAAATTGGACTGGGTACTACATCTATCGTTTGCGCCTTACTGCATGATGTGGTGGAAGACACTTCTGTAACACTATTGGAGATAGAAACACAATTTGGGAAAAAGGTTGCACGGATTATCGATGGGCTGACCAAGATATCTGGCATTTTTGATCCAAACAGTTCCATGCAGGCAGAGAATTTTCGCAAGATGTTGCTGACATTGGCGGATGACGTGCGCGTGATCTTGATCAAATTAGCAGATCGACTGCATAACATGCGCACCATGGAGTTTATGGCGCGTCATAAACAATTGAAGATAGCTTCGGAAACCAGCTATCTATATGCGCCTTTGGCGCACAGGCTTGGTCTGTACGCCATCAAATCAGAGTTGGAAGACCTCTCGATGAAGTATACCGATCCGGATACATACAAATTCATTGCGCGCAAACTTAATGAGAAAAAGGCGGAGCGCGAGAAGTTTGTCTCGGATTTCATTGGTCCGGTGAAAAGCATTTTGGAAGAGCAAGGTATAAAGGCGCAGGTTTTTGGAAGGCCTAAATCTATTTTTTCCATTTGGAATAAAATGCGTAAAAAGTCGATCCCCTTCGAAGAGGTGTACGATCTATTTGCAATTCGCGTCATCATCGACACCTCAACAGATCGCGAAAAAACGGAGTGTTGGAAGGTGTATTCCATCATCACCGATCTCTATCGACCAAATCCGGATCGTCTACGCGATTGGGTATCTTCTCCCAAAGGTAACGGCTATGAATCCCTTCACACCACGGTGATGGGACCTCGGGGACAGTGGGTAGAAGTGCAAATACGCACGAAGCGTATGAACGAGATCGCCGAAAAGGGTTTTGCGGCACATTGGAAATACAAGGAGTCCAATTCCGACAGTGGATTAGATCAATGGATACAGAAGGTTCGCAATATGTTGAGCAGTCCGGAGCAGAATGCGCTTGATTTCGTTGATGACTTCAAGATGAATCTTTTTTCGGACGAGATCTTCATTTTCACGCCGAAAGGCACGTTGGTGCAGCTCCCAAATGGTGCTACCGCGCTGGATTTCGCTTTCGAAATACACTCGGACATCGGTGCAACCTGTATCGGCGCGAAGGTAAACCATAAGCTTGTGCCACTTGCCCATCCCTTGCAAAATGGTGATCAGGTTGAAATCATCACATCCAGCAAACAATCGCCAAAAGAAGATTGGCTTAACTTCGTCGTGACGGCTAAAGCCAAGTCCAAAATTCGATCTTCACTAAAAGAAGAAAAAAGACGCGTAGCCGAGGATGGAAAGGAGATTTTAGAGCGCAAGCTGAAATCGTTGAAGATCACCTACAATACGGACAACATCAATAAGATCGCCAATTATTTTAAATATCCGAGTTCACAAGAGCTTTTCTACAATGTGGCCAAAGGCGTTATCGATGTCAAGAACCTACGCGACTATGCGGCTAGCGAGAAAACCCCCGAACACAACCATAATCAATTCAGTTCACATATATCAGGACTGGTAGAAAAGATCAACAAAAAAGAGGTTGACACCATCCTCATTGGGGATGATTACCAAAAAGTGGATTATACCCTCGCGCCTTGTTGCAACCCCATTCCGGGCGATGACATATTTGGTTTCCTGACGGTGAACGATGGCATCAAGATACACCGCACAAGCTGTCCGAATGCGTCCAAACTGATGGCCAATTATGGCTACCGTATATTGAAGGCGAAATGGGCTTCCTCGCAGGCGCAAGTGGCTTTTCTGACGGGGTTGCGCATCGTCGGTATTGATGACGTGGGGCTGGTCAATAAAATTACCAATGTTATCTCGCGCGAATTCAATGTCAATATTCGCTCGCTTGCGATAACCAGTAATGAAGGTATATTTGAGGGAAATATCATGGTGTTTGTTAATCATACCGAACAGCTTGAAAATTTGATGAAGAATTTGAAGGACATCAGTGGTATTACCGGGGTAACGCGCTACGATGCAGACCTTTAATCTGCACAATGTCATCATTCGTAAAAGGGTCGTTTTTTACGTTGGAAATTGGTAGATTTGTAAGGGATTTTAAATAGAAGTATGAATCAAGCCGAAAACTACCAAACGGTAAAGAAAATTTTCGAAGCTTACTTAGAAAACAAAAATCTAAGAAAGACACCGGAACGTTATGCGATTTTAGAAGAGATATATTCTCGTTCTGACCACTTCGATGTGGAGTCTCTTTATATCCACATGAAGAACAAAAAGTACAGAGTAAGCCGTGCTACAGTTTACAACACCTTGGAGTTGTTGGTGTCCTGTGATTTAGTCACTAAACATCAATTTGGCCGTAACATGGCTCAATTTGAAAAGTCATATGGTTTCAAACAGCATGATCACGTTATCTGTATAGAATGTAATAAAGTGGTGGAGTTTTGTGATCCGCGCATCAATCAGATTCAGAGCTTAATGGGCGACCTCTTGAAATTCGATATTAAGCACCACTCGCTAAACTTATATGGCGTGTGTGAAGATTGTCAAAAGAAAAATGCTTCCGAAACGGTGTTGGAAAGCCGTAAATCCGTAATTTCAAATTAATGCAGTAATCGCCGATTATTGTATTACCTTTGTTCAGGAAAGATAGGCATGCCCATCTTTCCTGAATTTTTTTTATATTTTAGGGACAGTTGAAACTATCATTTAATTTTAAATCTCAATATATCCAGTATTATGCAAGTTGATGTGCTTTTGGGCCTGCAATGGGGCGATGAAGGTAAAGGAAAAATTGTGGACGTTTTTTGTCCAAAATACGATTTGATCGCACGCTTTCAAGGTGGTCCTAATGCCGGACACACATTAGAATTTGACAACAAGAAATTTGTCCTAAATACTATTCCTTCAGGAATTTTCAACGAAGGAACACTAAACCTTATTGGTAGTGGTGTCGTGATCGACCCCATCATCCTAAAAAGAGAACTAGACAATCTTCGTGCGGCAGGTTTTGATCCCGTTGGTAAAGGCAAATTGGTGTTGGCAAGAAAGGCACACCTGATCCTTCCAACGCACCAACTGTTGGATGCTGCATCCGAGTCAAAAATGGGTGCCGGAAAGATTGGCTCAACCTTGAAAGGAATTGGACCGACCTATATGGACAAAACGGGCAGAAACGGCCTAAGGGTTGGAGACACGACGCTTGCTGATTTCAAAGAGCGCTACGAAAAGCTGAAAGCTAAACATTTGGAAATCCTTTCCCACTATGGCGAAATTCCAGATTTCAGCGAGAAAGAGAACGCATTCTTAGCAGCTATCGACTTTATAAAAAGCATTCCTCATGTCGACGCAGAGCATTTGGTAAACAATTACTTAAAGGAAGGCAAGAAAGTGTTGGCAGAAGGTGCACAAGGAACATTATTAGACGTCGATTTTGGATCTTATCCCTTCGTTACGTCCTCTAATACGACGACAGCAGGCGCCTGCACAGGATTAGGAATAGCGCCCAATAAGATTGGTGCCGTGTATGGCATTTTTAAGGCCTATGCTACGCGCGTGGGTGGAGGCCCTTTCCCTACGGAGTTGGACAATGAAACTGGTGAACAATTGCGTCAGCTAGGACATGAATTTGGTGCCACAACAGGGCGCGCTAGACGCACAGGTTGGATAGATATTCCAGCTCTCAAATATGCCATTATGCTCAACGGCGTTACGGAGCTTATCATGATGAAAGCTGACGTATTGGATACCTTTGAAAAAATTTATGTCTGTACGCACTATAAGTACAATGGTGAAGTAATCGACTATATGCCCTACGAAATCATTACGAACACGGCGGAGCCTGTTTTGGAGGAAGTGGAAGGCTGGAACGAAGATATTACCGGAATTCGCTCCACAGAAGAGATTCCTACAGCATTGAAAAATTATATTGCTTACTTGGAGAAAGCCCTTGAGGTTCCTATTAAGTATCTTTCCGTTGGTCCGGATCGTGTTCAAACGATTGAATTGTAAACAAAACAATGGCTAAAGCCGTCTTTGACGTCAATATTGCCCAATTTAAAAACAAAGCTTTACGTTGGGGACAGCAATTCAACGAATGTTGCTTCCTAGAGTCCAATGCTTATCCGGATGAATACCAGCAGATCGAAGCAGTATTGGCTGTTGATGCACTGGACTACTGTAGTTCAACTTCTGGAAAAGATAGCTTTAGCGAATTAGAAATATTCAGAACCAAGCATCCACATTCGTGGATGCCTGGTTTTTTTAGTTACGACCTAAAGAACGAACTCGAACAGCTTTCTTCTCGTCATGTAGACGGCCTTGGCTTTCCAGAACTGTACTTTTTTGTGCCAGCAACCATCATTCGTTTTGTCGGGCAAACCGTTGAAATCGAATCGGAAAATCCGGAACGCGTCTACCGAGCGATAGAAAAAACCGCACTTCCCAAGCATGCCAACTTGCCTAAAGATGGAGATGTTCATGTACAAAAACGATTCACAAAATCTGCATACCTCCAGGCTTTCGATAAGATCCAACAGCACATAAAACGTGGAGATATTTATGAGGTAAACCTTTGCCAAGAATTTTATGCCGAATCTGTTGATATGGATTGCCTTTCGATCTACGAGCAACTAAATAGCATATCGCCGATGCCCTTTTCTTGTTTTTTTAAGTTGCAAAATCAGTATATCCTCTGTGCTTCCCCCGAACGTTTTTTGGCTAAACGCGGCGAGCAACTGATTTCTCAACCTATTAAAGGAACCGCGCCACGCGGAAGTAACAGTCAAGAGGACGAAAAAATTATCGAGATGCTCCTGCAAAGCCCAAAAGAATGCGCCGAAAATATAATGATTGTAGATCTCGTGCGCAATGATCTAACCCGAAGTGCAACACCAGGCTCCGTAGATGCATCGCGCATATTGGAGCCACACACTTTCCAGCAGGTACATCAGCTTATTTCCACGGTAACCTGCAACAAACATCCTAATATCTCGGATATAGAAGCTATAAGAAACACCTTTCCTGCCGGATCGATGACCGGCGCGCCGAAAATAAGGGCCATGCAGCTTTGTGATCAGTATGAAGGTAGCAAACGCGGTATCTACGCGGGTGCTGTGGGTTACTTTTCTCCGTCTCGAGATTTCGACTTCAATGTCGTCATCCGCTCTATTCTTTACAACAGGGAAACAAAAAGACTTTCCTTCCATACCGGAGGAGCCATTACACAGGATGCTGAAGCCGAGCATGAATATGCTGAATGTTTGCTCAAGGCGTCAGCCATTTTACGTACCTTATCGGCTACCTTAGCCTAAATTTTCAAAACAAATAGGGAACAACCTGAACAAAAAGCCGATAGCTGAATTGTTCCGAAAAAGGCATATATTTGATGTATGCATGTTCCCTATATTGACATACATACCCATTGTACTTTAGAAAGTACCGCTCAAGAGTTTTCCTTGCCCAATATCATTATCTCAAAAAATTACCTCTACCCGCTCCCCTGCTCACTGGGGATACATCCTTGGTACGTGGATCAGCCATCGACGGCCCAGTTCGATGCATTACACGATCATGGCAAAAAAGATACTGTGCTGGCCATAGGAGAATGTGGCTTGGATAAATTATGTGATACGCCTTGGTCGCTACAAGAAGATGTGTTTAGAAAACAAATCGCGTTTGCAAACTTGGTAAACAAGCCGCTTATTGTGCATTGTGTACGAGCACATCAAGAATGCCTTCGCATTTTAAGAAAAGAGAACGTGAATGTTCCGGTTATCTTCCATGGTTTTGAAAAACATCCAGACCTAGCCCAACAGATTTATCAAGAGGGTTACTATATCAGTTTAGGAGTATCGATCCTTTCAGGGAAGAAAGATGATCTTATTAGGCAAGCCCCGCTAGATAAAATTTTCTTGGAAACCGACGATAAATCTACTAAAATAGTAGATATTTATATGTATTTTTGCGCCGTTCGAAAGATTGAAGTCGATCAATTGAAAGAACGGATTTATCAAAATTTCAGACATATATTTAATTATCAACTAGGAGAATGAAAGATTTATCGTGGCTTTCGCGAACAGAAGCACTGACCGGTCGGGAGGCATTGGAAAAGTTAGCCAATACACATGTGATGGTTTTGGGCCTTGGCGGAGTAGGGTCTTTTGCTGCGGAATTTATCTGCCGCGCGGGAGTCGGAAAGATGACGATTATCGATGGGGACACCGTGGATCCGTCCAATAGAAATAGACAGCTACCAGCTCTTGCCACAAACCATGGCGTAGCCAAAGCGGAAATTATGCGCGAACGTCTGCTGGCTATTAATCCGGAGCTGGAATTGCATGTCGTGCAGGATTTTATTATTCCCGAAAAAATATCAGACCTGCTCGCTCTTCAACCCGATTATTGTGTGGAAGCTATTGACAGTATTACGCCTAAACTTTTTTTTATTCGCAGAGCCTTGGAAGCTAACATTCCTTTTGTGAGCTCCATGGGTGCAGGTGGTAAGGTTGATCCAACGAAAATACGCATCGCAGATATTAGTAAATCTTACAATTGTAAACTAGCCCAGCATATCCGTAAAAAACTACGTAAACATGGAATCAATAAAGGTGTGAAAGTAGCCTTTTCTACTGAACTGCCCAATAAGGATTCTTTATTGTATACTGATGGCAGTAATTTTAAAAAGTCGGCCTACGGCACCATGTCCTACTTACCTGCAGCATTTGGCGGTGCCATAGCCTCCGTTGCCATCCGCGACTTAATTGGCGTAAAAATAAATTAAGCAACTTATCCCCTTCTTGATCGACTCAAGTTTTTTTTCCAACACCCTACAATTATACTAATTAAATTAGTATAATTGTAGGGTGAACAAACAGAAACATTTTGCGATAGTCGATATTGAAACAACGGGTAGCCATGCAGGAGGAAGTCGCATTACGGAAATAGCGATCTTAATTCACAATGGAAAAAAAGTGATAGAGCGTTATCAATCTCTGGTTAATCCTCAATGCATCATTCCGCTAGCTATTCAAACCCTTACGGGTATTACACCAGATATGCTAGAAGATGCTCCCGTCTTCGATGACATTGCAGAGGATGTTTACCATCTTCTGCAGGGAAAAATCTTTATTGCGCACAATGTAAATTTCGATTACACTTTTCTAGTTAAAGAACTGAAACAAGCAGGCTACGATTGGCAGGCTCCCAAGCTCTGTACGGTGCGTTTGGCACGAAAAATATTCCCAGGTTACTCTTCTTACAGCTTAGGAAATATCTGCCAGCATTTTGGTATCAAGATCGCTGGACGGCACCGTGCTATGGGCGATGCTGAGGCCACGGTAAAATTAGTAGACCTCCTGCTAGCTAACGATGCTGGAAACCATTTCGAAGAGGGCCTACGAAAAAATATCGAACACCGATTGCCAACACATTTGTCTGTTGAGCAATTTAACAAATTGCCAGAGACGGTCGGTATCTACATATTCCGCGATAAAAAAGGAAAGATCATCTATATCGGCAAGGCTGTCAATATCAAAAAACGCGTACTGAGCCATTTCAGTGGTTCGAATACGGGTTTAAGACGACAACAATTTATCAATGACATCTGCTCGATCGATTTTGAAGAATCGGGCACAGAACTGATGGCCTTGTTGATGGAGTGTCAAATGATCAAGAAGCACTGGCCAATCCATAATCGGGCATTAAAACGCTACGAACCGAAATACACCCTTATTCGTTACCAAGATATTCGCGGATACGATCGTTTAGCGGTAAGTAAAATAAATCCGCAAATGGAAAATCTACGTTGTTTTGAAACTGTTGGTGAGGCGAATCTGTTTCTTAGCAAGCTTATGGATGCCTTTGCCTTAGCACCAGCACTATGCACTTTTTTTTCACCTGCTACGCATACACGCGAAGACCGTAAAGTGGATTATACGCAAATTCCTACATTGGAGGACTACCGCTTAAAAATGGAGGCAGTTTTTGACTATCTGCAAAACACGAAGCATTCCTTCATTCTCCTCGATGCTGGCCGTACAGAAGAAGAAAAAAGCTACATCTATTACAAAGAGGACAAACTCTACGCATTCGGTTTTGTGGAGTTTATGGATAATTGGTCGAATGTAGAAGATATTGTATCTTATCGAGACAAATGCATAAGCAATTTCTACATGCAGCATATTGTGCTGCAGTATGCCGAGCGTCATCCCGAGAAAGTCAACACTTTGCCTAGATTAACAGAAGCATCGTAGCTTTTCTCAGCGACACTTGAAAATCCACAAGTTTCCTTAAGTTTCTAGGCCAAAGGACTTTTCATGCAGATGCCGCCAATAACGACGAGGTACATGTTGCAGATGCAGTTTCATATTTTTGCGTTCTACAATATTTACTGATTTAAAGTAGCGCTTCCAGAGATCCGCATACAATGGTTCTTCCTCTGCATACAGGTCAATTAGCGTTCTGCTATTTGCTAAATTCCCATTATCGGCAAAAGCAACTTCATCGCAAGCATGCTCGTCGTAATACATTCCGTAATGTCGTCGGATATCAAAAATCAACCATCGTTGATCGGCATACCTATTCTGAAAATGTTTTTGAATGAGAGGCAGGACATTAAAATCAGGTTCAATCAAGGCAACAAAAAGTCCATCCCTGAGGCGCTGAAAACGAGTGAAAGCTTTCATACGGTGTCTTTCTCGAGAAACCGACTTCACTATTTTTTTGAGTTGGATAACCAGTTCATGAGCAAAATTTTGTCGAACATTTTGTTGTTCCTGAAAATAGTAGGTCGCTAAGTGCACAATCAACAAGGGCGCTTCGGGAAGCTCTGAGAGAAAAGCATGCCATAATTCCTGATATCCGATTTTACCGACTTTATCCAAAAGACCTTTCTTTACACGCTCTGCTTTCTGTGGCTGGCTCATCACCTCATGCTCATTCTGAAACATACCTTTTTGACGAACCGCGCTATGTTGCAGCGTCAGGGGAAAAATCCGATGTTCGAATATTTCAAAAATACTGGTTAAGATCCCTTGCCATGTGCCGTCAAAATACATATCTACCTGCCTCATCCTTTAAAACAATTGTAGTTGTTGATTTGCACTACCTATATACTTACTTTTCGAGGAGCTCAAGATGTAACTTTTTATAATATCCGACCGCTTATCGGCATAGATTTGCAAAAATCCTTTGCAGCGAATAAAATACTTTGCTCGATTAACCGCTACACCTATTTTTTTTAGATTATCGAGGCTTAAAGTTCCGAATCGGCGTGCAGCGACAATTTTTTGTGCCGAAGAGACACCTATTCCCGGTACACGTAAAATAAGTTGATAATCTGCAACGTTGATGTCAATGGGAAACCGATCCATATTGCGCAAGGCCCAGCTTAACTTTGGATCAATATCCAGATCCAGTAACGGATGAACGTCATTGACGATCTCATTGGCTTGAAAGCCATAAAAACGCATTAGCCAATCGCTTTGATAAAGTCTATTTTCGCGAGCGGTCGGCACCGCTGTACCGATGGCAGGAAGCCGATCATCGTAGGAGATGGGCACATAACCCGAATAGTAAACCCGTTTCATCTGAAACTTATTATAAAAGTAGTTGGCTGCGGTAATAATCTGCTGATCCGATTCGCCACTGGCTCCTATAATGAGCTGGGTACTCTGCCCCGCCGGCGCAAACTTCGGCGTGGCCTTAAACAACTTCTTTTCTTCACGGGTCTTCATCAACTGATCTTTTAAGTAGGTCATCGGTCGAATCATATCTTGTCTATTTTTTTCCGGCGCCAACAATTTTAATCCGCTATCTGTCGGTATTTCCAAGTTGATACTGAGGCGATCAGCATAGAGGCCAGCCTGATGTATAAGTTCGGGAGAAGCCGCTGGTATTGTCTTTAAGTGAATGTAGCCGTTAAAGTTATGTTCTTGCCGAAGTTTCTTGGCGATTAAAACTAAGCGTTCCATAGTATAGTCGGCATCCTTAAAAATACCTGAACTTAGAAAGAGACCCTCTATGTAATTACGTCGGTAGAAATTAATTGTCAGGTCGACCACTTCTTGCACAGTAAATGCAGCTCGCTTTATATCGTTACTTTTTCTGGATACACAATAGGCGCAATCGTAAATACAATGGTTTGTTAGCAGTATTTTCAGTAAGGATACACAGCGCCCATCTTCCGTATACGTATGGCATATCCCAGCTCCGGTATTTCCCAAACCGTGATCTTTGTTTTTACGATTACTGCCGCTGGAACTGCAGCTCACATCATACTTTGCAGCATCTGCTAAAATCTCTAGTTTCTCTTTTATTCGATCACTCATTGCACAAAAATTTAGATAAAAATACTAAATAAATTAGTATTTTTATCTAAAAATGCTGATCGTCTTTTTAAACAGGTAGAAATCCCGATCTCGCGTTATAATGTACCTACGACAATTTTGGTCAATTTATCATAATCAAAATAACGCAACGCAATATCCTGAACGCGACTTGCTGTCATGTTCTGTATGGTTTCGCTATAATGTTGGTAATAATTGTAACCGAGTCCAGAAAAATATATGGACTTAAATTTATCTGCATGAGAAAATATAGATTCAAGGCTTCCCAACATGGACCCCATCATGTAATTTTTCACGAGGTCTATTTCATCGTCAGATGGTCTATCTGTTCGTAAATTTTTGAATTCTCGCTCGATCTCCGTCAATGTTGCTTGCGTTGATTCTACACCAACCTCGGTTGCAATAGTAAATAAGCCACCATGTTTCAAACTGGCAGAAGCCGATCCAATGCTATAGGTATAACCTTTATCTTCGCGAATATTGCGCATCAGGCGAGAACCAAAATATCCCCCGAAAAGTGTATTGACAAATTGGACTGCAGGGTAATCGGGATGAGTGCGGTTGATCGTCGGCATGCCCAAGCGTATTGCCGACTGTATAGCATCAGCTCTTTTCTCCAACAGCAATTCCGGTTGAAAAGAAGGAAATTCAGGTGCTAGGAAAGTTAGCTCACCACTGGTGTTCAGCCATTTTCCTTCGAATAGCTCCTGGATACGCAGCAGTACTTCGGGCGTAATGTCTCCGGAAAGAATCAGGGTGGCATTACTTGGCTGAAACTGTCTTTTATATAGCGCTATCAGGTCTTCACGATTAAGCTGATCGTAGGCTTCTATGGTGGGGGTAACGCCATAACGCGTAGTGCCAAACAGATTCTTATAAAATAGCCGTCGCGCAAGATAATCGTTCTTTTGCAGCGATATCTGCAGGGTCTGTCTATTATTTCTTATATAGGTTTCCAGTTCTATCTCTGGAAATATTGCACCGGTCAACACATCGTAAAGCACCGGCAAAACCGCATCCATGTGCTTGGTCAAGGTGTAAAGACTGATAGCCGTGTGGTCGAAACTGTATTCAGGCATCAGGTAGCTACCATAAAAATCGATTTCCTCTGCGATCTGTGCACTGGTTCGTATATGTGTTCCCTCCTTTACCATGTGGCTTAGACAGGTGTGCAAAAGTGGGTTTTCCGGTAATACAAAGTGGTTTTGGAACACAAATTCAGCTTTCAAAAGCTCCTGATCTTCCGCGCGGAAAACAAAAACCTTCAGCCCGTTATCGAAAACCAATTCCTCAGGCTCGATCAGTGACATGTTTTGAATATGATGTCTTTCGGGGGCTAAGTTTCTATTCAGCATCTGATTTTTCTTTTGCATGATAAATTAATGTAGATGAATTTTCCTTGACAAAGACCGCTTGCGCAACGCGTTGTAAATCTTCTTTCGAAACAGCGAGGTATTTCTCTACTTCTAAATTATACAAATTGGCATCTCCTAAAGCTTCGTAAAATGCCAAATTCATCGCTTTATCTAAAATTGATAGTTCTGCAAAAACCATGGTTGACTCAATTTTATTTTTCACCTTTTGCAGCTCTAAATCACCAACAAGCTCATTGCTTAGCAAATGAAGTTGATTCCAAAGTAGCTGCTCGGCATCTTTTAGTGATACTTCCGGTAAAGGCTTCCCTTCTACGACAAACAAGTTGCTGTCTACGGATCCCATGACATACGCATTAACTTCGCTGAACAACGGTTGATCTTTTACCAGCGTCCTGTAAAGACGAGAAGAGCTCCCTCGCGAAAGAATATCGGACAGTAGATCCATTATGGGATAGTCAACATGCAGTCTGTCTACGCCATGAAAGGCAATATACAGGCTGTTAATTGGCACATCAGCGTCCACTTCCTCCCTGCGCGCTTCCGTTTGTGCAGGCTCGATCGGTAAATCTCTTGATTTACGTGGTTTGGCGGGAATGTCGCTAAACCATTTCTCCGCCAACTTCTTGATCTGCTCCAAGCGCACGTTACCCGTTACCACCATAATGGCATTATTCGGTATATAATGTTGGTCGAAAAATGCTTTCACATCCTCCATGGACGCGTTTTCTATATGGCTTAACGATTTACCGATTGTTGCCCAACTATATGGGTGTACTGTATACGCTAAGGGTCTTAATTTCAACCACACATCTCCATAAGGTTGGTTCAGATACCGTTGTTTAAATTCTTCAATGACTACACTTCGTTGCACCTCCAAACTATGCTCGCTGAAAGCTAAGCTTAACATGCGGTCACTCTCCAACCAAAAAGCTGTTTCTATATTTTCCGCGGGTAGAGTTATGTAATAATTTGTAATATCATTGCTGGTGAAAGCATTGTTTTCGCCACCTACTTCCTGCAAAGGTGAGTCAAAATTTGGGATATTAACGGATCCCCCGAACATAAGATGCTCAAATAAATGGGCAAACCCCGTCTTGTCTGGAGACTCATCGCGAGCACCGACATCATAGAGCATGTTGACACAGGCCATAGCGGTCGTGGCATCCTCATGTACGATAACGCGTAAGCCGTTATCAAGCGTAAAACGTTTATAATCTATCATGAAAAGATACTATATAAATTATTAGATTACCCAGTTGATATCCTTCTTTAACAAAGAAAGCGTCTTTTCCTCCAAGGAATCTGGGAGCGGTTTAAAATCGTAAGCCCAATTGGCCTGCGCTGGTAAGCTCATGAGAATGGACTCGATACGTCCATTGGTTTCTAGGCCGAAGCGCGTACCCGAATCGTACACCAAGTTAAACTCTACATAGCGACCACGACGTAACAGCTGCCAATTCTTTTCTGAAGTACTAAACTTTTTGTTACGATTCCGATCGACAATTTCGGTGTAAGTAGGCACTAAGGTACGTGCTAAATCGCAGGAGAATGCAAAGAGACCTTCCTCCGTCAATCCCGTTTTGGCTGGCGTTAATTTGTCGTAAAATACGCCGCCTACACCACGGGTTTCTTGCCTGTGCTTAATAAAAAAGTAGTTGTCCGCCCATATTTTAAAATCACGATAGAAATCTGGGTGATGCCTGTCACACACGTTTTTCATCATCTGATGGAAGAAACGAGCATCATCTTCGATGACATAGTGCGGTGTAAGATCGATTCCACCTCCGAACCAGCGAACCTGTTCATTCAACTCAAAATAGCGAACGTTCATATGAATGATAGGAACCCAAGGGTTATTTGGATGAATAACGATACTAATTCCAGTAGCAAAAAAATCCTCGTCCTCTACCCCAAATGCCCGCTTTATCGTTTCTGGCAATTTTCCATGTACGGCGGAGAAGTTAACTCCACCTTTTTCTAGGATATTTCCCTGTTGGATAATGCGGGTGCGTCCGCCGCCGCCGCCTTCGCGTTGCCAAATCTCTTCTTCGAAAGTGGCTTTTCCATCTAGATCTTCAAGTCCTTTCGTAATTTCATCTTGAATGGCCTGATACGTTAGGGCAATATAATCTTTTGTTAAGGTCATTAAGTCAATTTTGATGCTAAGGCGTTAACTTCCACGTTAGCAGGTTGTTTGTTATAAAGAATCTGATACACCATGTTGCATATAGGCATTTCCAATTTGTATCGTCTGATGATGTTCTGGATACACGCAGAGGCATAATACCCTTCCGCAACCATATTCATCTCCAACTGGGCAGACTGTACGGTGTAGCCCTTGCCGATCATATGTCCAAATGTTCTATTACGACTGAATTGTGAATAAGCGGTAACTAATAAATCGCCCAAATAGGCAGAAGCGTTGATATCACGATCGGCTTCTGGATCAATGGCCATGACACAGGTCTCCATCTCCCGAATCGCGTTGGACACCAATACAGCCATAAAGTTGTCACCGAAGCCCAATCCATGACATATACCGCCCGCCAAAGCGTATATATTCTTTAACACGGCACCATATTCAACGCCGTACACATCGGTAGAAAGTATGGTATTGATATAGCGGTTTCGAAGTACCGAGGCCACACGCTCAGCATTTATGGTATCTTTGGCAGCAATCGTCAAGTAGGAAAGTTTCTCAGCCGAAACTTCTTCCGCATGGCAAGGTCCACCAATAACAATGATATTGGCTAATGGAATTTGGTAAATCTTTGATAAATACTCACCCACGATCAGGTTCTCGTCAGGAATAATACCTTTGATTGCGGTAACAACCAGCTTACCTTCAAAATGTGATGCCTCAACACCACGTAGTGCTTCCTTAAGGTAAGCAGATGGTGTATTAAGGATGACGATATCGGATTGCTGGATGACCGTTCGCGCATCGGAAAACAGATAGTCAGCATTAACACGCAATTCTACAGCACTCAAATAGGTGGGATTATGTTTATAGGTTTTTACATAGGCTAGATCTTCCTCTTTCCTGATCCACCAAAGCACCTTTTTTTTATCGTGGTTGTCGCCCAACATTTTGATCATCGCCGTCGCCCAACTTCCACTGCCCAGCATCCCGATTTTTTGTTCGGTATCTTCCATTATGCGTTTGTTAATTTTTAGCTAACAAATATACATATAATAAATTGACCGTCCGTTAAAATGGACGGTCGATTATGCAATTCATACCTTCCCTTCAAATTCCTTTTTGCAGAATTACTTCAGTGCGCTAAAATCAAGTTTCCCGACCAAGTCCTTCAACTCATCCAGTTTGAAGCCATCTCCTTCAAGTTTCACAAGATACCTATCCTTGTAGATAAACGTTATATCCGAGTCAATAATGCTCCCCTCCTGCTGTGGTTTTGTCTCTCGGGTTGATGCTCGGTATCCATGGACATCCTCATTTTTTGTCACTTCGTAATCAGAGTCCTTTTCGGAGTCCATCGTTAACCCCATAGCCATCAACGATACCACTGCTGCACCCGTTTCTCCTGCACCATCCGTCAACGTGAGCATCAATTCCTTATCATCTTGCGCTTCATATACAGCATTTCCAGACGCAACATCCGCGCCGTAAGCTTGGTTGCCCCCAGAATAAGCTGACCTACGCCATCCATTTAAGCGCTCCGGAAAAAATGCCTTAAGCTCTTCGTTATTGAGCTTTGTAACGTTCTTTAACTGGGCTTGCATTGCTTCCATTTTTGAAGCACCATCCTGTAGGTCACCGAGGTTCCCCATACCCTCCGCTAAACTTGTTCCTTCTTGAGTATCTTCTTGCTCCGACTTCCCCGTTCCTTTACCTCCGCTGCAAGCAACAAATACTGACGTTGATAACGTCATGATCCATGCAAATTTTGATACGTTTATCATACTTTATACTGTTAAAAACTAAGCTTTATAGCTGAGCTCAGCAAAAACGCGTCCAAAGATAGTACAAAAGCACGTTTCACATAAAAACCTCTTCGCATGATAAGCAGTTGCAGGATTTGTCTACGTTTTGTACCTTTGCTACATCCACTAAAAAACGTTTATGTAAGAATTGATTATATCCAGAACAACGCACTAAATTGTCCCGTAGACAGTTTGGTACATGTTTAATTTTTCTGCTTATATAATTATGCTTACTATACAAAACGTAACTTATCTGCATCCCGACAGGGAATTACTTTTTCAGGATCTTAGTTTATCTCTTTCAACGCAACAGAAAGCCGCATTGATCGGCAATAATGGTAGCGGCAAATCTACGTTGTTAAAACTTATTGCCGGTGAATTATCTCCTTCAGCAGGGCATATTCGTTGCGATGGTACGATCTATTATGTCCCACAGCTCGTGGGTCAGTTCAACCACGCGACAATAGCCGATGCTCTTGGCGTTGGCGATAAGCTTCGCGCTTACTATCGCATTTTGGGCGGCGACGCTGACGAGGAAAGCTTTACTCAATTGGATGACGATTGGGGACTTGAAGAGCGCTGTCACCAGGCGTTAGCAGAATGGGACTTTCCAATATTAAACCTCTTGGATACCATGGCCGCTTTTAGCGGAGGGGAAAAGATGAAGATCTTTCTGGCCGGAATACGAATAAAACAACCGCAACTGTTGTTGTTGGACGAACCGAGTAACCATTTGGACACCGCAAGCAAAGCCATACTTTACAGCTTCATACGCCACACAACTATTTCAATTCTTTTAGTAAGCCACGATCGCGAATTGCTCAACTTGTTGGACAGTATGTATGAACTCAGTCCGAAAGGAATTGCATTGTATAGCGGAAATTTCGATTTTTATAAAGAACAGAAGGATCTTTCTTTTCATACCCTGCAACAACAGATCCATAACCAAGAAAAAGAGCTGCGCAAAGCGAAAGAAAAAGAAAGGGCAACCATGGAGCGTCAACAGCGTGCAGACGCGCGAGGAAAAAAGAAGCAGGAGAAAGCAGGTGTCGCGCGTATCATGATGAACACGCTCCGCAATAATGCGGAAAACAGTGGTTCAAAATTACAGAGTCAGCACCACGAGAAAATATACGGTATACAAACAGGCTTGACGGATTTACGTGCTAACCGGCCAGCAGCCAGCACCATGCGCTTTGGTTTTGCGGAGAGCAAACAGCCATATGGAAAATTGCTCGTAGAAGCGAAAGACATCAATTTGCCAGGTGATGGCACAGGTTTATGGCATGTTGGCATGAGCTTTCAGATCAGAAGTGGGGAACGTATACAACTTACCGGCTCGAACGGTTCAGGGAAGAGCAGCCTAGCACGAATCATCTTGGGTCAAGATGTTCCAACGAGCGGTATATGCAATCGGGCGCCTCACCGATCGGTTTACATTGATCAGGACTACGGCCTATTAAATGATGAGCTGACTGTTTACGAACAAGTGCAGCAGGCAAATGACGGTGAACTACCCGAACATCTCTTGAAAACCCGATTGGACCAATTTCTATTCCCCATGCCGAGGTGGGGACAGCCATGCAAACAATTGAGTGGTGGCGAAAGAATGCGTCTTGCGTTGTGCGGCCTAACCTTAAGTAAAGAAGCGGCAGATCTTCTTGTCCTCGATGAGCCAACAAATAACTTGGACATAGAGAACATCGAGATATTAACCGCTGCTATCAACGAATTTAAGGGAACTTTGGTCCTGATATCGCACGACCAAACTTTTACTGAAGCGCTGCAGATGCAACGGTCCATGTCCCTATGTGCGCTCCGCTAATCACAACCTTCAGGCCCGCAAGACGGCCCTTCTATAACGTCAAGGCTAGCACCGTTTTTTGTTGTCCACTCTTCAAACGCTTTTTGAACAGTTTGGCGAAAAACGGTAATGTCCTGCGCTCCTGAAATCGCGTATTTCCGATCGTACACAAAAAAGGGAACACCACGCACACCAATCTGCTGCGCTTCGTAAATATCTTGGCGAACCTCATCCTCGAACACCTTGTTTTCCATGGCATGCTCCAATGCAACGGTATCCAAGCCCAGCTGCATTGCGATATGCTTTAGCACATCGATGTCATCAATATTTCCGCCATCGGTAAAATGTGTCTGAAACAACAGTTCTTCAGCTTGATCTTGTTTGCCATATCGCTTAGCGAAATGGGCGAGTTCGTGCGCCCTGAACGAATTAGCTACAATCGCCTTGTCGAGCTTAAAGGTCAATCGCTCTCCCTTCGCGATTTCCGTCACCTGATTACACATCGCTTCCGCCTGCGCACGTGGCACGCCTTTGCTTTCGGCCAAATTATCGTAATAATTTCGGGCTTTATCGGTCTGCAAATGAGGGTTCAATTGATAACTTTTCCATTCAAGCTCCACTTGCTCTTTAAACGGAAGGGCATCCAAAACCTGTTCAAATTTTCTCTTTCCTATATAACAGAAGGGGCACATCACATCGCTCCAAACTTCTACTTTCATCTTTTCCGCCATAATCTTATTTTGAGTTAAAAATACTAAACTCGCCCGGCCTATCTTCGACCATCACGAAATATGACATTGCAGGGAAAATCCGAAGCGGCGAGCGATACGAGCTAAACCCTATTTCGTTCCGTACAAGAGCAGCCGTTTAAAAGCATAGATAGCGGGAAGTTTTGGAAAAGTCTTTACTATTCTTTTTTTGTAGGCTTCAATAAAAACAGACCGTTCTTCGTCTGCTAACCGTTCCATATAGGGAATCAAAGCCGAGCCTGCAATAAATTGGAATAAAGTCTCATGATCGGTTGCTACAATAGGATACACGCGTTGCTCCACCCGTAAATTAACCAACCGCCCATCAAAAAGCCATTGTGTATACGTATCGATACTGCGTACCGGTGATCTGCTTGTCCAGCCTTTCAGAAAATCGCTGAATGGAAGTTCTTCGGCTAGTTCCAGCAAGATGCTGTTCAAAATATTGTCGGTTTGCATGGGCATTTGTACAACGAACTGCCCACCGGGCTGCAGGAGATCCAGTAATCTAGGAAAAAGCTGTTCGTGATTATCCAACCATTGCAGCGCCGCATTACTAAATATGATATCCCATTTCTCGCCAGAAGCCGCAAGCTCTTCAATGCTCTGGCACCGAAAACTCAAATTGTCGCGCGCGAAAGCAGCCGACTTCTGCAACATTTCGGGAGAAGAATCGACGCCTACCACGGCTGCGTTGGGGAATCGCTCAGCTACTACCGATGTCTGTTCGCCCGTACCGCAGCCGAGGTCGACAATCTTGGCAGGGTCATTGGATTGTATAAAGCCTAGTAAATCGTAAAACGGTTTGTAGCGTATATCTTTGAAGTCATTGTATAGATCGGGATTCCATGGCATAGGCTAAAGTCATTTTGTAAGTATTTATTAAAAGTAAAAGCCCTAAAATTATAATAATTTTAGGGCTCGATGATCTGTTGTTTATTTAAGATCAAATCGATCGAGATCCATCACCTTGGCCCAAGCTTTGACGAAGTCTTGGACAAATTTATCATCCGCATCTGCGCTACCATATACTTCGGCAATAGCACGTAACTCAGCGTGTGAACCAAAAACCAAGTCTGCTCTGGTAGCCGTCCATTTTAATGCATTCGTTGTACGGCAACGTCCTTCATAAACCTCATTATGGCTATCGGTTGCTTTCCAAGACGTATTCATATCCAACAAATTCACAAAAAAGTCGTTCGTTAACTGTGTTGGTCTATCAGTAAACACACCATGTTTAGACCCATCAAAATTAACATCCAAAACGCGTAAACCACCGAGCAGCACGGTTAACTCTGGAGCAGTCAAGGTAAGCAACTGCGCTTTATCGATCAGCAGCTCTTCCGTAAAGGCGGGTGCATGTGCTTTGCGATAGTTACGGAAACCATCAGCGAGCGGTTCTAGATATCCAAAAGATTCCACATCGGTTTGTTCCTGCGAAGCATCCATACGACCAGGTTTAAATGGTACGGTTATCGTGTGTCCAGCGTTTTTAGCCGCCGTAACCACAGCGACACAGCCAGCCAATACAATTAGATCAGCCAAAGACACTCGCTTGGTGCCATGCTGTGACGAGTTAAAATCCTCTTGGATACCTTCAAGTATTCGCAGCACATTTCCTAGCTGTGCTGGATTATTCACTTCCCAATCTTTCTGTGGTGCTAGACGGATACGTGCTCCATTTGCGCCCCCTCTTTTGTCGGAACCACGAAATGTCGATGCGGACGCCCATGCGGTTGAAACAAGTTGCGATATCGTCAAACCAGACGATAAGATTTTTGCTTTCAACACTGCTACATCCTCGTCGTTAATCAACGTATGATCTAATTCTGGGATAGGATCCTGCCACAATAATATCTCACCAGGTACCTCAGGTCCCAAATAGCGCGCCCGTGGTCCCATATCACGATGTGTCAACTTAAACCAAGCCCTAGCAAAAGCATCTGCCAATAAATCAGGGTTTTCTAAAAATCGACGTGATATCTTTTCAAATTCCGGATCAAAGCGCAGCGATAAGTCGGTAGTCAACATCGTTGGACGATGCTTCTTCGTAGCGTCATAAGCATCGGGAATAATATCGTCGGCGTCCTTTGCCACCCATTGATGTGCTCCGGCAGGGCTTTTTGTAAGTTCCCACTCAAAAGCGAAGAGATTCTCAAAAAAATTATTGCTCCACTGTGTTGGGGTTTTCGTCCACGTAACTTCTAAACCGCTAGTGATCGTATCGGGGCCTTTACCCGATCCGTAACTGTTGGCCCATCCCAATCCTTGCGATTCAATTCCTGCAGCTTCTGGCTCTTCTGCAACATGTGTAGCCGGTGCAGCACCATGGGTTTTACCAAAACTATGTCCTCCTGCAATCAACGCTACAGTTTCCTCATCGTCCATGGCCATTCGCCCGAAGGTATCACGAATGTCTTTGGCTGCCAAAATAGGATCTGGATTACCGTCTGGTCCTTCTGGATTAACATAAATCAGCCCCATTTGCACCGCTGCCAGTGGCTTTTCCAAAAATCTGGAATGCGTATCACCATCGGCATCATCGTCCGACACCACTACGCCATGATTTTTATCAGCACCATCCGAGCCATGGGCATAACGTAAGTCGCCTCCCAGCCAAGTTGTTTCCGATCCCCAATACACATCTTGATCTGCTTCCCATACATCGGCCCTACCGCCCGCAAATCCGAATGTCTTAAAGCCCATAGACTCCAACGCCACATTTCCTGTAAGAATTAATAAATCCGCCCAAGAAATCTTATTGCCATATTTTTGTTTGATAGGCCACAACAGGCGTCGCGCTTTATCCAAGCTGACATTATCGGGCCAACTGTTCAAGGGTGCAAAACGTTGTTGTCCCGCACCGGCACCACCACGACCGTCTCCCACGCGATACGTACCGGCACTATGCCATGCCATACGTATAAACAAGGGGCCGTAATGACCGAAATCCGCAGGCCACCAGTCTTGGGAATCTGTCATGAGCGCATGCAAATCCTGTTTCACTGCTGCCAAATCTAGACTGTTGAATGCTGCTGCATAATCAAAGCTCTCTCCCATAGGATCAGTAAGCGTTGAATGCTGACGTAAGATGCCCAACTTCAATTGCTTCGGCCACCAGTCGCGATTGCTTGTTCCGCTACCACCAACTGGAGATTTCATGCTGCCATTGTGAAAAGGGCATTTGCTGATGTCGTTTGATTGGTTTTCCATTATGTATAATCTTTATATGAATAAACAGATTCGAAGAAGCTATGTTTTTCTTCTGACGATAAAGTTAATTTATATCTTGACTTGTTGCTAATCGATAAATTCTATAAAACATAGTTAAAGCCAATTTTGTGCATCACACGCGCAAGAACTAATATATAAAAAGCCTGTTTTATTCTTGCGAATAATGTATATTTAACGGTCTAACAAAAATTACATTCCTTGAAGGATTACTTTTTATTTATCGATACGGAGACTTCGGGCATTCCAAAGCGTTGGAATAGGCCATACTCCGACCAAAAGAATTGGCCTTCGGTTATCCAATTAGCTTGGATTATATATACCGCTGATGGACAAGAAGTGAAACGTGTTAGTAAATACATATATGAAGGTGACATTCAAATTAGCCCTGCTTCACAACAGGTTCATGGGATCACGTCGGATTTTTTAGAAGAGCATGGTGATCGCAGAAAGCACATTCTAAGGAAACTGGCCTATGATATAAAAAAGTACGCCCCTTTAATCATAGGTCATTTCATTGAGTTAGACATCCAAGTATTGAGCGCAGACTATCTACGCGCCCAACTACAAAACCCTTTTCCAAAGCAGTTATTTTTTTGTACCATGCTCGAGAGCAAGAAGTATGCATTGAATCCAGCTGTCGCATACTTGCGATTGGTACAGCTTCATGAGCAGCTGTTTGACGTACGACCGAAAGAAATACACGAGGCAGAGCATGATGCTGAAATTACGGCCCGTTGTTTTTTCGAAATGCTACAACGCAAAAATATCACAGAACAAGATTTACGTATTCAGCAAGAAGAGTTTTCACAAAAGCTTAACTTTGCAGACAAACAGGATGCCTAACTTTGCATTCTTAATAGAGCCGGCATATGCAAAACGTAGTAGAACTTTTAAAACAGACCAAGCCCTTTGATCTTCTTCCCGAAAGCGTGTTGGCGGGTATAGCCGATTCGCTGATTATAACTAAATATTCGAAAGATACCTTAGCCTACAGGCAGGAAATAACCGCGATGCAAGGTGTCGACATCTTGGTACAAGGCGAATATGAAACTTTCTTTTTCGATGCCGCAGAGAACAAAAGATCTATTGAGGTTCACCATTCACCCTACTGCTTCGGTGGCATATCCGTATTGCTTAATAGAACAAAAGCACTCAAATCCGTCATGGCGAAAAAAGGAACGATCGTGTATAATCTTCCCCGTCAAGAATTTCTTGCGTTATGTAGTGCCTATGAAGAGTTTTTTCAATTTTACACCACTGATTTCGGGAAGCGGATGCTGGACGACGAGTTTTCCCATTTCGTGAAGACCCCGGCAAGCTTTGAAGAGAGTTACATAGCCGCGGAGCAGTTATATTCCCGAAAAATTGATGGTATTATCTACAAAGACATCGTGTCGTGCTATGCAGAAACGCCTATTTTCGAGGCCGCTAGGCATATGGCCAAACATAGAGTCAGTTGTCTATTCATCAAAGATACGGAAGATAACATCATGGGTTATGCTACGGACCTTACCCTGCGCGACAACGTGATTGCGAAGCGCATCGACGCAGAGAAACCCATCGCCAGCGTGATGGACAATCCTATTCTTTCCATATCACATCAAGCCTACCTCTATGAAGCAGTATTGATGATGTTCAGCACGAAAGCACGATATCTATTGGTGGAGAAGGACGGTAAGTATGTTGGTTTTCTAAGCAGGAATAGGCTATTAAGCGAACAGGGACAATCCCCTTTGGTATTTATCCAATCGGTAAAACTAGCGGAGACGACAGATGAGCTACGCCAGAAGTGGAACTATGTACCCGAAGTGATCAAGCAACTTTTGGGACGCGGTATCAACGCGGAAATTACGAATCAGGTGATTACGACGATCGCCGATACCATTGCCATCAAGGTGATTGAAAAAGTAATCCGCGAGTTGGGGGAACCGCCTGCAAAATTTGTATTTATGATCACCGGTAGCGAGGGTCGGAAGGAACAGACCCTTAAAACCGATCAGGATAATGCTATCATCTATGAGGATAAAGCCAACGAGCATCGAGAGATGGTGCGGGCCTATTTCTTAAGCTTTGCGACAAAGGTTTCCGACTATTTAAACGATATCGGATTCGTGTACTGTAAGGGCGGGTATATGGCCAGCAATCCCGATTGGACACATTCCCTATCCCATTGGAAAAAGAACTATAAAAAGTGGATCGAAGAAACGGTTCCAGAAAACGCAATTAAATTTTCAACTTTTTTTGATTGTCGATTCCTCTATGGAGATCGTCAAATAATCGAACAGCTGAAGGAATTTTTAGAAGAAGAACTGCAAAAGCCAAACGATCGATTCTTTGCATTCATTGGAAAAAATGCCTTGCAATATGAACCTCCTTTAACGTTTTTCAATAACATCAAGACTGAAACTATTGGTAAAGCGGAAGTGTTCAACATCAAGAATGCCATGACACCAATTGTCGATCTGGTTCGGGTCTATGCCTTGAAAAAGCGCGTTTATCAGGAAAATACGGGTGAGCGGCTCAAAAAATTGATGGAACTTGGCGTATTCACGGCCGAACAGTATCAAGAACTTTATCAAAGTTACTACTACCTGATGGCCTTACGTCTGGAGAATCAGGCAAACCAGATACTGGTCGAAAAGATCGAGCCCAACAATTACGTCAAAATTGAAAAGCTAACGAAAATAGAGAAGGTAACATTGAAAGAGATTTTCAAAACTATCCATAATTTTCAGGTCGGTATAAAGATGCGCTTCACCAACAATATTTTGGGCTAATATGCCCTTCTCAGATGCGCTTAGGTTAGACCTTATCGAACGTTGCGCTGGCTGACAATTTATTAGCGACTATTGATGATTATTACGGCAACCACAATAAAAATCACAGCGAGGTATTGCGCCTGTCGATTCTTAAGAAAAATTGCGGTGAGCAGGATGAGATCATTTTCGACAAACCCATTTATAGCATTTCCTGCATAATTTGGCGTGGCAAACAAAACATTGCCGTTCGCATCCAGCATTTCATAGGTAGTACCGAGCCAATTCGTTGCCTGCCAAGTGTACAGCTTTCCCATAATGTTCAAAGAAACTTTACCACTCCAATTGGCATAGGAGATATCGCCCACTGTCACGCCGTTATGATCGGTAATACTCGTAAAGGATTTGAAGGTCCCTCGTGTTTCAAACCTGTACTTCGTAGCTCGTATACTTGCATCTGAGCATTGCTTAAAAGATGCTGTACGCAACTCTCCTATTTCTTCTGAACCATCGTAAATACGGGTAACGCTACCGAACGCTCCTTTTTTCCAAGTATACTTTTTGTTATGCATATTTATCAAATCTGTTTATTCTGATCGAAGAACAGCTCCGATTTATTAGTGCCCGGCTTTGCACTTTTGTTACAAACAAAAGTTTAAATTTTCAGAAGGATGCCATAATACTTGAAGGCACTACTAAAGTCACTTTGATTATCTTTCCCTACAGGATCAATACACTCATTCGTTAATTAATAGATTCTATAAAGCCGGCCTTGATCTGTCACGGCATATAGCGCTCCATCAGTGCCCTGCGTGATATCACGAAATCGTTGGTTCTCTCCAGCCAAGAGGCGCTCCTCACCAACAACTTTATTCTCGCGGATAACAAGACGGACGATGTGCTGACCGCTCAAGGACGCAATAAACAAATTGTTCCGCCATTCCGCATGGTGGCTATGACTGTAGAATGTCATCCCACTTGGTGATACCACTGGATCCCAATAATACACCGGTTGTTCCATCCCATCGAGTTGCTGAATAGCGTCGCCGATGGCTGCCCCTCCATATTCAATGCCATAGGTAATCGTGGGCCACCCGTAGTTTCTGCCAGCTTGTATATGGTTCAATTCATCGCCACCGCGAGGCCCATGTTCGCTTTGCCATAGGTCTCCAGTCTCCGGGTGTATGGCCAATCCCTGCGGATTACGATGTCCTATGGTGTAAAGCTCCGGACGTGCATTTCCTTGTCCAAAAGAAGGATTTCCAGGTGCGGGCGCTCCATTTTTTGTGATGCGCACAATCTTTCCTAACGCAGACGTCACATCCTGCGCCTGAGGTCGGGTAACCAGTGCTGATCGCTCGCCTGTACTTATCAACAGGTATCCCGATCGATCGAACAAAATTCGCCCACCAAAGTGCAGGTCTCCGACAAAAGTAGGCGTTGCACGATAAATCACAGATGCCTGTTCTATGCGGGCCTCGTCTTCGGAAAGTATGCCTTTGCCAACAGCCGTTAGATTTCCCGTAGCACTCGGTTCGGAAAACACCCAATATATCGTTCTATTTGACGAAAATTCAGGATCGAGACATAGGCCCAACAAACCACCTTGCCCTGCAGCGTCGACGGTCGGAAGCCCATCGATAGGCTGACTCAGATCTCCAGTAGACGTTGCAATACGTAGTGTTCCACCTTTTTGTGTGATCAATAAACGGCCATCGGGCAAACCTGTTATTCCCCAAGGGCGCTGCAATGCACTGCTAATTGCCTTAACCGTAAACCCCGTGCTGCTTGCAACACCAGGTGCACGAGTCTGCCCTACAAAAGCAGGTTGGTAATCCGTCTCCGCTAGTTCCGTTTCTACTGGCGGACCAAGTGCGATGGTATCTTCTACCATATCATCTGTTTTACAGGAATGAAGACCTAACGAAAAGCTGAACGGGAGACTCAGCAAAAGGACAGTCCTTAGGATAAGTGAAGTGATCTTTTTCATAGTCAGTTGTCATTGTTAACTGGTATAGAACAGCTTAGAATTAATTACGTTTTAAAAACATGGAATTAACTGGCTAATCGAATCGTGTATGTATCTTTGTAACGTTAAGGACAAAAGCAAACAACTTGCTAAATAGATCGAACAAAAAAATATTCATCTACATAATGTACGGAGAAGAAACCTATAGAAAAGAATACGGTAAACAAGTCGAAAAATATTTGAGTGCTTTCGGTTTGACGGAAGAAGATTTGGGTAAATTGATCAATTCCAGCTCAGATAATGTGCGTGATATTGTACGAGGAGCGGTAGGTCTCAGCTTAGGCAAGATGATAAAAATTGCCAATGTTTTTTCCGTGCACTACTATAATTTCGCAGACCCCTTTTATCCTTTACCGGAAGAAAGACACCTATCCCTAAGTACCCGTAAGAAAATCGAAAAACGTAAAAGTATTGGCATCACCGTTCGCGATAATACCAGTTTACTCGCTAAAGAATTGGACAGACTTATTGTTGAGGGTGCATTGGAGAAGCCCATTACAGCATCTGCATTACACCAGATGATGGATGAGCACTTGGCAAAACGGAGCCCTACTGAAATCACCAACCTGCTCAATAAACGCCCTCGCAACAAACAGATCATAAAATTGCCGATCAAAATTGGTAAACAGAACCTTTACATACATGTAGAGCACCTTGCCGCCTACCAGCGAGCGGCAAATCCCGACCTATTCCAATCCGCGGCAGAACAGCGTGGGAACGAGCACTAACACGCTTCACCTAATTTAAGCTAGAAAGATTCTAAATAAAGTATTTTTAGCTATCTTTGGAGTCGAGTTTGTAATCGACAATATAGATAGTTGATCGTTAAATACTCTTTTTTAAACGTCTCGTTAAATAATGTGAAAGTTATTTAGCAATTGGATTTAATTAGCGATTTTCATACATCGTTACGCAGATATCAGCATACAAACTGAAGCCGAAATCTGAATATTTGTATAGCATCGTTTTAAATAATGAACTATGATCTTAAGTCAAAATATTAAAGAAAACACGACAGCATCGCACCAGAAATTGGAAGGCATTGTGGTCCGTCAATTAAAGTCGGTACGTTCCAACACAGATTACGCCGATGTTTTAAAAAAATTTTATGCCTATTTCCATGCGGTGGAACGAGCCATCGCTCCATTTATTACGAAGGACGTGCTGTCGGACTACTCGGAACGTCGTAACTCATCATACATCAAGCAAGATATAGAAGAGCTTGGAAGCAATGTGGATGAGTTATCAGTGGCTACTGCACCAACGGTATCCAATGCTTTAGAGGCTCTAGCAGCCTTATATGTGTTAGAAGGATCCATTATGGGTGGGCCTTATATCGTTCAAATGTTGAACAAATATGGAATTTCAAGTGGTACCTCCTTTTTCTCCGGCTACGGTGATGATACAAAAAAAATGTGGGGCGCTTTCACCACAGTATTAAATGCCTATGGAGAAGATCCAGCGACACATGACAGGGCCATTGCTATCGCAAACGACACCTTTTCCAAATTTGGAGATGTTTTCGCTATAGCAACAATCGAAAAATAACTAATTTTAACGGATGTCTGAGACAAAAGAAAATAAGAAGAAATTGTGGCTTAAACGCGCTGGTATTGGCGCGTTTATGTTCTTCCTACTAAAAGGCATTGCTTGGCTCGTGGTGTTTGCTTTGGCTGCCAAATCCTGCTCGTAATTTAATTCGGGCACGTTACTCGCCCATCTAGACATCGCTATCCCGCGACTTTTTCAGCTTCTTATAAATACATGTTGATAATAAATCGTTACACGATCCGAGCTCATTAAGCTGTTAGATTGCGTATTTTTGGCAATTCCTTTGGTTTTTCACCAAAATTTGAACAAAAATTCGGAAAACAACCGGTTGACACCGACATAAATACACCTTTTTAACATTTTTTAACAAACAATATTCGGAAAAAATCTGCCTTAGTGTAAAAAATACACTATATTTGTGCTTTCATAATTTAGGTTTATAATTGGTTAGTTAAGGGCTTTCATTCTCCCCGTTTGAAAGCCCTTTTTTTATTTTATCAACTCTGCACAACAGTGTATCATCTTGAAGTTGATTCACATTTCCCAGTTCACGTTTTGTTTCTATGCCACAAAAGCCTTACTTTTAGTAAGCGATGCCAACAGCATGCACGACGAACAGCATATCACCTATGTTAAACAGATAAAACCTTCATTGTACCATGGAAATGAAAACAATTAAAGGACCTGCCATCTTTCTAGCACAATTTATGGATGAAGCAGCTCCCTTCAACACATTAGACAACATTGGCTCCTGGCTATCCCAACTTGGTTATAAGGGTGTACAAATCCCAACCTGGGACAAACGTTGCATAGATTTGGAAAAAGCAGCCAATAGCAGAACCTACGCCGACGAATTGAAAGGAAGTCTGTCTGAGAAGGGGTTAGCAATTACCGAACTCTCCGTACATTTGCAAAGCCAGTTGGTGGCTACACACCCCGCTTACGACATCATGTTTGACGGCTTTTCGCCCCAACATGTACACCAGGATCCTAAAGCGAGAGCCGCATGGGCAGTGAACCAAGTAGAGCTGGCGGCCAAGGCTTCTGCCAACCTTGGTTTAAATACATTAGCCGCATTCTCAGGTTCCCTGCTATGGCACACCGTATACCCTTGGCCCCAACGGCCTTCGGGACTTGTACAAGCTGGTTTTAAGGAGCTTGCAGATCGCTGGCGACCCCTGCTGGATATTTGTGACCAGCATGGTGTGGACATTGCTTATGAGCTACATCCCGGCGAAGACCTGCACGATGGCATTACATTCGAACGCTTCCTAGAACAACTTCAGGGGCATCCACGAGCTAACATCCTTTACGATCCCAGTCATTTCGTACTCCAACAGTTAGATTACTTAGCTTTCATCGATTTCTACCACGAGCGCATTAAAGCTTTTCATGTAAAAGATGCAGAGTTTTTGAAAAATGGGAAGTCTGGTGTGTATGGCGGGTACCAAGACTGGATCGATCGCCCGGGCCGTTTTCGTTCATTGGGCGACGGACAGGTGGATTTTAAAGGGATTTTTACAAAGTTGTCCCGCTATGGATTTGATCGCTGGGCAGTGATCGAATGGGAATGCTGTATCAAAGATCCAGTGCAAGGTGCTAAAGAGGGAGTAGCCTTCGTCAACGACCATATCATCAACGTAACCCAAAAGACGTTTGACGATTTTGCAAGCACAGGAGCGGATGATAATCTCAACAAACGTATCTTAGGTCTATAAAAAAAGTGCGCCGGGGTTTTCCGGCGCACTTTTTCTATTTCAGGTCAACATCACTAGTAACCAAAGATCTCCTGTAGAGATAACTTCTTTAACTTGCCGATTTTCTGCAACTGTTCATCACGCAATGATTCCTGATTACCAACAATACAGTAAACATAAGGCTTATTGCTCAGTTCTTTTGCATGGAAGGTTTTCAGATCGGCATAACCCAATTGAGGAGCCTGTTCGTACACTGTTTTGCGAATATCAGTTTCGTTTCCTAAGCGTTGTGCAGCGATGTAGCTGTTTAGAATACCAACGTTGGTGATACGCTCACTAGCCAATGATTTCATGAGACTTACTTTCGCCGTTTCCATTGCCAGTGGCGACTCAGGAAGCACATTTAGGAGGTCATTCATACCGTCGATTGCCTCGGCAAACTTATCCGTTTGCGTGCCTACATATGCGCCGACCATGTAATGGTTTTCTTTCTTCTGTGGTTGCCCAAAGTAAGCATATGTTGAGTAAGCTAATGCCTTCGATTCGCGAATAGTTTGAAAAACAATACTACCCATGCCTCCACCAAAATAATTATTGAAGAGGGATATCACGGGCGTGTTAGCTGCATTATACAATTCCGAATTACGGAACCAGAACACCTCCGCTTGCTTCATTTCGTAATGGGCAAAAAGCACATTGTTTTCTGCAGTAGCCAGTTCTTTAAAACCGACACCACGCTGTACACCTACATAAGCTCCTTTTCCAGCTTTCAAGGCAGGTAGTTTTGCCGTCAGCTGTTTCACTTCACGCGGCCCATAGTATAAGATGCTATGTTTCGTATTAGCAAGGTCATGTAAAATCTTTACCAAGTCCGCCGCCTTCAATTGATCGAGTTCGGCATCGCTAAAGGTATAATTAAAAGGGTTTTGTGCTCCATATTTAGCGTAGGCACGGAGCCCCTCCATAATACTTCCTTTGTTTTCTTTTGCATTGGCACGAGATTGCTTTAGGCGCGATAAGTAAGCTTGAAATGCAGCCTCGTCAACAACGCAATTGCGTAGAAGATCCTGAATAAGCAACACCGTTTGGTCAAAATGCTCATCGAGCCCTGAAATTGAAATGCGGGTTTCCTCATTGCCTGCCGAAACAGAAAAGCCCGAAGCTAATTTATAAAACGCTTTACTAAAGTCTTCGCTACTTTTATTCTTGGTACCCAAGAACTCAAAATAATCTACTGCTAACGGCAATAGCTTGTTATCCCATTTGCCCAAAGGATATTGATAGGAAAGACTAAACAGCGCATTATCCTTGTTTTGAACAGCTAACACATCAATATCACCAAGCTTACCTTTAGCTACCTCCTTCTCGTAATCTACCCACACTGGCTGTATTGCTGCTTCAGGCAATGCGTTCACAGTTTTTAAAAATTCTGATTGATCGTCCCGATTGACGGTTATAGGCGTAATTGCCGGCTTCTCCACTTTTACCACATCTTTATCGACGCCTTGCCTTTTATAAACCACCACGTAGTTCTGGTCACTGAGATACTTGTTAGCAAAATCAACGACATCCTTTTTGGTCAATGTGCTTAAGCGATCGGTATAACCTAATTCCTTTGCCCAATCCACTTCCGAGGTAAAGGCAGACATCAGTTCCTCTGCCCTACCTTGGTAGCTTTCATTCAATGATATCTGTTCTTTACGCTCATTGTTGATGATAGAGGTAATCAAATCGTCTGAGAACTCTCCTTTGCGTAGTTTGGCCAGCTCGGCAAGCAATAAATCGCGTACTTCTTCCAAAGACTGCCCTTGCGACGGATTACCCTGCAGAATAAGCATAGAGTAATCTTTCAATACATAAGGAAATGCTCCGGCACCCAGTAGTTTTTGCGACTTCACTAAGTCAAGATCGATCAAACCCGCTGAACCATTGGTCAGAATATTGGCCATTAGGTTTAGCATCTGCGCATCCTCGCTAGCGGCACCAGGAAAGCGGAAACCCAAAAACAGGAATTCCGCATTCGGTCCTTTTACCTCGCGTATGACGGGCTGCGCTATACCCTTCTCCTTATCAAAAACATAAGCTGGTACTTCTTTAGGTTGCATGTACGCAAATGCACGGTCGATCTTCTTTATCATCTCGGCCGGGTCAAAATCTCCAGACATGATGACGCCCATATTATTGGGCACATAATAGGTATTGTAATATTCTCTGATAGCTTTAAGCGACGGGTTCTTCAGATGCTCTACTGTACCGATAACCGTCTGCTTTCCATAGTTGTTATTTGGAAAAGTAGCTTCGAACATCGCTTCCACGGCCTTACGACCATCGTTATCTAGACCAATGTTTTTCTCCTCGTACACTGCCTCTAATTCGGTATGGAACAAACGCAGTACGGGAGAACGAAAACGCTCCGCTTGGACCGCGAGGTATTTATCAACCACATTATTCGGAATATCCTCGATGTACACCGTCTGCTCGAAAGAAGTGAAAGCATTCGTACCGTCAGACCCCATGTTGCTCATCAGTTTATCATATTCATTTGGAATCGCAAACTTTGCTGCCTCGCCCGATACCGAATCAATCTGATGGTAGATTGCTTTTCTTTTTTGTTCATCTGCGGTCGAGTTATACTGCTCGTAAAGCCCATCAATTTGATCGAGTAGCAGCTTTTCCTTCGACCAATCCAACGATCCAAACTTGTCGGTCCCCTTAAAGAGCATGTGCTCTAGGTAGTGAGCCAATCCCGTGTGATCTTTAGGATCCGTCTTACTTCCAGCTTTCGTGGCGATATACGTTTGTATACGCGGCTGTTTCTTACTTGGACTTAAAATAACGGTCAAGCCATTTTTTAATTTGTAAAACCGAGCTTGTGTTGGATCATTACTTACATAACGATAAGTGTAACCTGCCTCCGTGGCCTCTTTCCATTCAAACTTTTTTTGTTGGGCAAATGCTCCGACCCAAATGAAAAGCAAGGATGCGACCACCGCTGCTCTAAAAACTTTTCTCATACGCTTAATACGATTTTAGATAATAATTTTATAAGTTGCCAAAGAGTACGCCCAAGCAAGCAATCGGTGCCCATGTACCTATTCTATCAGACAATTAAATGTCCAAATTTACCTCAAAAGTAACAAACCTTTCAATGCTTATAGCTATTTTCCGTTTTTTTTATTGAAAAACAACCAAACATCGAGAAAAAATTAAACCGCCCCCCCCTAAAACCTTTCTATCTCTAATTTTGAGTCGTGGTTAGCATCGACTAAAAACATCGTGATCCCGCCCAAAGTAAAGTGAACAGGATCATGATACGCTACTTAGGGCAATTCGTTAATGCTCGTGTTCGCCCTCCGCATGAATTTCAAATTGTAACTCTAGAACATTCTCGCCAGGAAAAGCGTTCATGTAATCCGAGCGATTCCAATCGACACGTTCGACCTTTGCTTTTGCATCTCCTCTCAGCTTTCGCAAAATAAAAGTCACTGCTTTAGTCTAACCTTCGTTATCTTGACCGATCGTGAAATAACTTAAGACGCCTGTTGCCTCATATTTGCCATTCACCGCTGTACCATCGCCATACAATTTCTCGCGTGGTTGGAAGATAGCGCCCGTTTCCGCGCTTGTCGCAGGATTCAATATAAAGTCGCCTCCGACTAAAAATACTTTGTACGCATCAGCAACAGACTTACTCGCTATAAACTGATCTTGTACCTCAGCCCCTTCGAAGTCCCAGGTTTTTAATACGATTTTGTAGGCCGCTTCTGCATGCAGGTGCAGATGTCCATTGGCTGTCGCATGACCATGTTCATCAAATTCAACTGTAATCGACTCGCCCTCTACCCCGGCATCCAATCCGTGAAAATGGTCGCCGTGTGCTTCTACAGTTTCGCCAGAAACTTCCGTAAACGTCAACGTAGATTTTGCTATCCCCTCCTTTACCGAGGTATTTTCCTCCTCTTTATCACAAGAAGTAAGGCCTAAGCCCAAAAACACCATACCAATGAAGGCACTTAAAAATTTGATTTACTTGTACTTGTTCATGATTTATTTGATCTGTTAAAAAAAATCGCATCGAGTTACAAAGAGCTTTTAAAGTACTACAAAAAGCCAAGTTGCAACAATGATGCAAATATACAACATCACCACCTAAAAGCAACTATATTGCATTAAATAAATCTTGTTTTTGCGTTTCGAAGTTTTTCATCCCACTAACAACAGCACAAGGACATACAGCACAATACGCAACCCTGTACTGAACGGAATGGCAGATAAAAAGAAAGGTGTTTGTGCCAAAAAGAGTTACTGGCCGGACTTACGTTTAAAGATATTGAGCTCTTCGAGCAGTCTCTTGAAATTCTCATTATTTTTCTCCTCTTCGCCAAGCAAAAATCCCCAAGCTTTAAGATCTCTAACCCGATCAAATAAGATTTTGCAAATAGCCAAGATCGGAATCGCTAGAAACATCCCTGATATTCCCCATAACATTTCCCCGACAATAATCGCCATCATGGCAAATAGCGAATTTACTTTAACTTTTGAGCCCACGATTTTTGGCACGACATAATTACTATCCATCAGGTGAATAACGATCAAAGCCAAGATAACAAGAAAGACATGGGTTATGGAAGAGGTCGCAAATGTGATCAAGGCAATGATAAGCATCGCCACCACAATACCAATGTATGGCAATACGTTAAAGACCCCCGTGATAATAGCGAGCATAAGGCTATACTTAACCCCAATAATACTCAGCGCTATAAAGGTAAGCACAGCCACAATAAGCATCTGCAGAACTAAGCCTATCAAGTACTTCTTAACGACGTACTGAATCTGCTGCACAATATCCATAACGATCATATGATGCTCCGTGCGGTTGACCAGCAATAAAAAACGTACGATATGTCCGCGATAAATCAGGATAAAAAAAGCATAGAGAAAAGTAAAGACCAATAGAATCAGCAACGAAGATAGCGATAGCAACGCAATGCCTACAATAGCCGTTCCCTGACTAACAGATTTAGAAACGGTATTCGTCAAATATTCCATTTGCTCACTTTGTGCGACGCCGTAGGTTTTATGCACCCAAATCTGAGCCAACTGAAAGCCGTCCATGATTTGCTTTTCGAAAGCCGGCCAATCATCCTTTAACATAGAAAGCTGCGAGCCCAACATGGTAAAAAGACCGCCAACTAAACCGAAAAACAAAAGTAAAGCAACGATAGCGGCCAATGTACGATGAAAATTCAGCTTCGACTCTAGCCAATTGCAAACCGGAACAAGCAATAAAGAAAACAAACTACCTAGAATTAACGGCACGATTATCGTTTGTCCGATATGGGCGATATAACCCAATGCGATAATGGAAATCAACGTGCAGGCGAGCTTGATATAAAAAGGTAAGCTAAGAAATCTGACCATCTTGGAAAAAGTATCGTAACGACCCAATATAGTATTTTTTTAAGGTTTCATCAATCCGTATGATAAGAAACATTCACCTATTTCTGCTTAAGCCCGATAGTGTGACGAGACGCTAATAGTAAGCAACCCTACACAACTACAGTCCTCGCCTTACTCAGCATCCCGAAAATTCAACAAGTTAGCAAACAAACGGTAAGCTCCGGGGACAGCCAATGGAAGTTGCCTAAATAAAGATAACGCCGTATATACAAAGTGTCCCTTGCCTTTTTTCGCAACCAACAGCAATCCCGATTCTTGCCAACTGTCGTGATCTGCGCTAGCCAGAACGGGAATAAAGTCCTTGTCCCAAACCTGCGGCAGAAAAAGGGCACGATCATGGCTCCATCCCTCAAAATCTGTTTCGGTAATTACATTAGGGTAATTCAATATTTGGTGATGGTTAACCACATGAATCGGGGATTGCGCGTTTGTTATTCGATTAGCGGACAATTGCACAGGATAAGGACAGACCGTAGATCCCTCCAAGTCATAGTCGGTATTGTATTGGCTGATAACCAATCCGCCACGTTCCACATAATCTCTTAACTTGTTGTTTACATGCCAAGTATAGCCGAGACTGTAGTTATAGAGCCTTACGCCCAACACAATCGCGTCATAGCGCGACATGTCTGTAGTCAGAAATCCAGCAATTTCATAACAATCTACCTGTTCCACAAAGCTTGATAAAGCCTTGGCCACTTCGTCTTCGTTGGCTTGAATATAGGCAATCCGTTTCAACCTTGAGTTAACGATGGTCTTCACGACTTTCATCTTCGACTCAGGAAAATAATATTGCGGTGTGATATGCGGATAGTCGATACACCGTATCGTCTGTTGGTAGATTTCCCCATTGATATGTATCTCGAAACCAAGCTCCGCTGACCAGTCCGACTCTTGGCTTGTCAACGAGAATGAGTATACTTCTTCCTCGCCCTCCGCCAACAGAAAGGACGGCTGCTGTGGGAAGATCGCACAAGCCGATGTAGCCGTCAAACGCAACGTTCCCTTATTAAGTCCTTTTCCCAAGGCCTTTACCCGTAGTTTTACAACCGTCGGATGTTCATCAGCAATAAGCAATGTTGGTTGTTCAAATACAGCACAAACCGGCGGAGATACGGTGAGCGTCGTTCCTTTTAGCGAGGCGGTTTCATTAGGTCGCCCCGCCAAAATGGGTACCGCCAAGTCCATAACTTGACCGGCAACCGATATTCTTAAATCAACATATAAAGTTGAAGAAACCGTTTCAGTTGTCGATTCGTGTATAGCCTGTGTCAGATATCGTCCACGCGAAGCTCCTGCTTTTAACCAGGCTGCGTGCGTAAAGGCAGTCTCCTTCGGTACTATATAATTGGTAAAAATTTGTTTAGTGCCGTCGATCAGCATAGCTGGGCACAATTCTTCCGCATCCATGCCAACAGCGACTAACTGCAGCGGCAGGAGTTCATTGTGTGCAAAGCGCAACTCCACAGCAAGCTTTTCACCTCTACATGCCGTCAACACACCTGCGTAGGCGTTTACTTCCAAGCCCAATAAACGATACAACAGCTGTAGCACAGCAGCACGCTTGTCTGCTATACGTTGATCGCCCTCATTTTCCGAGATATGATGGAGTAGACTTTGCAACTCTTTTGCAGCTCGTTCTTGATGGCCCTTACTCACGAGACCAAGCACGTATGCTATACTTCTTTTAAACGCAAGTCGAGCAACATCTATATCTTCATTTAACCCGGTTAAAAAAGTGTCCTTACACAAGGGCTCGCCGGCTACCCATTCGAAATACTCAAAACTGGCACCTTCACTAGCCAAACAGGCCATCGCTTGGCAACGATGCTGGTTTCTACTATCGGCAGCCAACCTCGAAAACGACTGTCCGACGTAACGGCTTTTTGCCGGTATAAATAACGGTACCTGATACGACTTTGGTGTAATCTGCCCCCCGATATCCTTCACACCAGATTCGGCATACACATTCCATAAGAGTTGCCTTGCCTGCCAGGTGCCAACCTTAGCTAATTGATTAGGATAAGCGCTGAACTGTGCCGCCAATGTAAAAGCCTTGCCGATCAAGATTGCCGAGGCCTGATGATGTCCATGCCGGTCAGGGATAATTGGCGAAAAACGAGAGATGATGATATCCGGTTGATAATACCGAATAATATAAACGAGATCTTCAAGTATGATATCTTCACCCCAAACAGAAATGGACTCTTGTGCGCATTTTGAAAAACCGAAATCCTTGGCACGGGTGAAGAATTGGCGACCACCATCCACACGGCGTGCTTGGATGGATTCCTGCACCCGCAATATACCAAGATCATCTCCGCTCTCGGGCCCAATGAAATTCTGACCTCCTTCACCACGCGTCAACGACAAATAGGCCACATCCATAAAACGCTCCTTGGATAAGTAAGCGATAAGCTTGTTGTTCTCATCGTCGGGATGCGCCCCCACATACAGTACCCGCCCGAACTCCTGCAATTTCATTAGTTCCAAAACGGCACCTGACAATTTCTCCTCCGCCCCTTTTGCATGATAACTGTCCTGCGCGATATGTACATCAAAATTTCCCAACATATTAAACCTATTAAATCTTCAGATACTTATTCGGAATCGAATACGAGCCTCAGCTAACATAGTCGTCTTACTCCGCTATCAAAAGTAACAAAAAATTATAAAATCTACTAATTCTATAGATTTAATTTGTTTTATTGATTTATGTTCTTAGCTTTGTTGTATCATACAAAAACATAGGTTTATAATTGGTTAGCTAAAGGTTTCCATTCTCCCCGTCTGGAAACCTTTTTTTTCGAAGAATATTAACTAAACAACATATATCGAAAAAGAGGAGCACAAGGCATCCTCTTTTGTTTGTTTATCTTACCTCTTAAGTTTCCGGTTTCCCGTCCAACTGTCGCCGCAAAAGATCGATATCCAAACCTTTTTCATATTTGGCTATCACAATACTGGCCGCAGCATTACCGATGATATTGGTAATCGCACGCGCTTCACTCATGAACCGATCGATACCGAGAATCAGACCAACGGCCTCTACGGGAACATGGCCCACCACCGGCAAGGTAGCCGCCAGCGTAACAAACCCGCTTCCCGTAACGCCGGCAGCACCTTTCGATGTCAACAGCAATACCAGCAATAAGGATATTTCCTGCTGTAGCGATAAGTGCATATCCAAGGCCTGCGCAACAAAAACGGCAGCCATCGTCAGATAGATACACGTTCCATCAAGATTAAAAGAGTAGCCGGTGGGAATAACAAGACCAACAATGGATTTTGAACAACCGGCACGTTCTAATTTCTGCATGATGCCAGGTAGCGCAGATTCCGAGGATGAGGTACCCAACACGATCAACAGCTCCTCTTTCATAAAGCGGATCAGCTTAAGGATATTTATCCCTACATACAAATAAAGTACGCCGCCAATCACGAAAACAATAAAGACAATGCAGGTTAAATAAAAGCTCAGCATCAAGAGCCCTAATTTGGATAGGGCCTCCACGCCATATTTTCCAATGGTGAAGCCCATCGCGCCCATCGCACCAATTGGCGCTAGATACATAATCATGCGGATAATCGCAAAAAGCCCCTTTAAAAATGAATTCAGCACCGTCATGACCGGTGCCGCCGCTTCCGGGCCAATCTTTGTCAATGCGATCCCAAAGAGCACAGCAAACACGAGCACCTGCAATAGATTGTCTGATGCGACCGCGGCGATAACATTTTCCGGAATGATACCAAGTATCCATTCCATCATATTTTTTTGGGTTTGTGCCTCCTTGACGTAATGCGCGACACTGGATCCATCCAAGGTATTCGGATCAACATTCATTCCCGTACCCGGCTCGATCCAGTTCACGAATACCAGACCGATCAGTAGCGCTATGGTCGTCATAACCTCGAAGTAAATCAGCGCAGAAAATCCAACCTTGCCCACTTTTTTCACATCCTGCATACCGGCAATGCCGATAACAATGGAGCTAAAGATCAACGGTGCAATAACCATTTTAATAAGCTTGATAAAGCCGTCTCCCAAAGGCTTTAGCTTTACCGCGCTATCTGGATAAAAAACACCAAGCAGAATCCCTATCGTTATACCGATCAAGACTTGTATATATAAACTTTGGAAAACTTTACGCATCGTCAGGTTTATTTTCTATCTATCATTGAAAGACCTAATATAGATATTTTTTAGGTGTAAGGATACTGGAAAAAAACAAGCCCTAGGAAATATGATCTTATGCAGTATCAGCGAGCACGGGCCAATCGTGAGGTAGGTACAAAAGGCATAAAAAAAGCGATTTGAAACTCTCTCGACGAAAGCTTCAAATCGCTTAAAACTTTATGCTTCGCTATTACTTCTTTGTAGCGTTCAACTGGATACCGATTTCGATATCTTTGCTGATCATCCATTCTGCTGGATCGCCTTCCGAAGTACCAAATTTAATACCCCAATCAGCACGGTTTACCGTAAATTTAGCTGCAACAGATACTTTATCACCTTCAACCGCAATTTTCGCAGGGAAAGAGATGTTCACTGTGCTATCCAATAAGGTCAAGTTACCACTAACTGTTTTATTGGCACCTTCGATAGCATCTTTCGCTGTGGTAGCGTCCAAATCAGCCACTTTTGTGATTTTGAAAGCTGCAGTAGCAAATTTCTCCACATCGAAGAAATCAGCATTTTTCAAATGGCTTTCAAGATCTGATGCTTTTTTGTCCGCCTCTGTAACCGATGCAGAGTCAACTTTCAACGACTTCATATCGATCGTAAAATCGCCCGCAACAACGTTGTTGTCTGCCACCGATAATTCGCCAGAAGTCAATGATAAGGTTCCCCAACGTGGAGCGAAACCACCTTTGTGGAAAGCTTTCCAATCTACTTTTGAAGTTGCCAAATCAACTGCATAAGCATCACCCTGTGCCTCCGCTACCGTCTGCTCGCTAGACGTGTTTGTGTTCGAACCGCTTCCGCCACAAGAAGCGAAAACAAGGGCGGCAGCAGCCACCATAGATAAACCGATTTTTTTCATAAATGTGCTTTTTTGTTCTAAATCAATGCTAAAATTATTTATCTTTTTTGAGTTACGCAATACAAAGTATAATAATAGTCATAAATAGACATAAAAATTACTGATTTGTAGATGTTCAAACAAACATACAGCCTATTTCTGCCATTGTTCCAAAGATTTTTTGATGATAGATAAAGCCTCCGTAAGCTGCTTCTGTGAAATAACCAAAGGCGGTGCAAACCTAATTTTATCCCCATGCGTTGGTTTCGCCAAAAGACCGTTCTGCATCATCAACAGGCAAAGATCATAGGCAGCATCCTTATTTTCGTGCTTGATAACGATCGCGTTCAACAGCCCTCTTCCGCGAACCTCCGTAATGGCGGGGTGATTGATTTTTTTGATCTCCGCCCGAAAAAAATCCCCCAATGCCGCGGCCCTCTCGGCCAACCCCTCTTCGCGCAGTACGTCCAGTGCCGCGATAGCCACCGCACAGGCCAAAGGATTTCCCCCATAAGTGGATCCATGCTCCCCGGGTTTGATAGTGAGCATCACTTCATCATTTGCCAGTACGGCAGATACCGGTAACATTCCGCCGCTAAGTGCTTTTCCCAAGATCAACACATCGGGCTTCACCCTTTCATGATCGCAGGCTAGCAACTTCCCTGTGCGGGATAGTCCTGTTTGAATTTCATCAGCGATAAAAAGTACATCATGCTGTCTACAAAGCGAAAAAGCCCCGGCTAGGTAGCCCTCATCCGGAACCAAAACGCCGGCCTCTCCTTGTATCGGTTCAATTAGCAACCCAACAACATTCGGATCTTTCAGCGCCATCTTCAACGCTGGCAGATCATTATAGGGTATCGTTACGTATCCATCGACAAAAGGTCCGAAGCCATTTTTCGCTGTTTCATCCGTGCTAAAAGAAATGACATTGACCGTTCTCCCATGGAAATTACCCTCCAAGGTAATGATTTTCGCAGCACCATCCGGTATACCTTTTATCTTATATCCCCACTTACGCGCCAATTTAATAGCTGTTTCAACGGCTTCCACGCCGGTATTCATGGGCAATACCCGATCATACCCGAAGTAGTCGGTGATGTAAGCAACATATGCCGCTAACTTATCACTATGAAAGGCACGAGAGGTCAACGTCAGTTGTTGCGCCTGCTTCACCAACGCCTCCACGAGCTTAGGATGGCAATGCCCTTGGTTAACGGCAGAATAGCCTGATAAGAAATCAAAATACCGCTTTCCTTCTACATCCCATACAAAAGGACCTTCACCTTTTTCCAAAACAACAGGTAGTGGATGATAGTTATGCGCACCAAAAGAGTCTTCTTTTTTAATCAACTGGGAGGTTTTCCCGGGGATCTCGTAATTTCCGCTCATCGTTTAACGTTCAATATCCATAAAAATAAGAATTTAAATCTAACAACGAAGAATGCACCACTTGAATGCTGCAGTTTATGCTCCCTTCATTTAGCTTTTCCTAGTCTTGGATTGGTGTATTTCAGATATTTTAAAGATATTTGAACTTTCTAACCTTACAAAAACGATAGGCATGCTGGCCAAAATATACATCGCTTTCATATTTTTCTTACTGCTGTTGAACATAGATTTGACGGCAAAAACCGTCCAACCTGACTCCTCCAATCGCAAAGCCATCAGCCAGATCGATCAAAAGTCTGTTGAGCTGGAGCAAATGAGAAAGCAGCAGCACGATGATTCGTTACATCGCATCCAACTGGAAAACCAATTGTTGCTGGTTCAACGCAACGATTTTGTTGAAAAACGTAAGCTCATGGAGGAAATCAACCTCCTGCGCAGCCGAGATTCATTGATCGTACATCGCAGAAAACTTAAAGTGGATTCACTGAGACGCTTGAACCAAGGCGTAACCGTAATCCCCTTTCGAGATACACTTTTCAAAATATATACCGCTATTGGCAGTTATACGGCAAAAGATAGGGCGAATGCTATCGAAAGTAGACTACGGACCCTAGCCAACAATATACAGTTTAATACAGATTCCCTCAAGATGGAACACAACGAAGATAGTTGGCTGCTCTCTTGGCAGGATCAGGTTATCTTAAGCGTTAACCAGCAAGATGCGTTATGGGCAAATCGAGATGCAGAACAGTTGATAGCAAGTTATGCTGATTTGGTTAAGCGGGCTGTTGACCAAGAGCGAGAGCAGACTAGCCTACGTCGTATCTTGGAAGCACTTGGATCAGCCGCTTTAATATTAACTTCCCTGATCCTGATTATAGTTGCGATCGGCAAGTTGACAAAATATATCAAAAAGAAAAGTTTACTGGCTAAAAACAGATATTTCCATGGTATCAAAATCCGAGGCTATATTTTGGTTACACCATCCAAACAGATCAAAGTTGTTTGGACGGTACTAAGCCTATTGAAATGGCTATTGATTGTCTGTGCTGTATATTTAGCACTGCCCATCATGCTCAATTTATTCCCGCAAACCGAAGGCTACGCCCCTATCTTATTGGGGTATTTTCTATCGCCGCTGAAAAACCTGGTCGCTGCCGTGGTTGCCTACATCCCGAATCTAATCACCATATTTGTCATCTATGTCGTCTTTCATTACCTGCTAAAGCTACTCAAGTTTTTTGCAAAGGAATTGCAAAATGAAGCACTTACGGTTCCGGGGTTCTACAAAGAATGGGCCATGCCTACCTATCAAATTCTTCGGGTATTGTTGCTGGCATTTCTATTGGTCGTTATCTTCCCTTATCTACCGGGATCCGACTCGCCAATTTTTAAAGGTATATCCGTCTTCATTGGCGTTTTGTTTACTTTTAGTTCGGCGGGAGCGCTCGGCAACATCGTCGCCGGCTTGCTACTTACGTATATGCGTTCCTTTGCTATAGGCGACCGGATAAAGATTGGCGACGTTTCTGGCGACATTATTGAAAAGTCCCTGTTGGTAACGCGCGTGCGCAGTGTCAAAAATGAAGTCATTTCCATCCCTAATGCGCAAATATTGAACAACCACACCATAAACTACAGCGCCGATGCCCAACAATTGGGACTTATCGTTCATGTCAACATTACGCTGGCCTACGAAATTCCTTGGCAGAAAGTACATCAGCTCGCTAAACAGGCGGCACTAGAAATAGATTTGATCGAGAAATCGCCGGAGCCATTTATCTTACAGACCAGCCTCGACGATTTCTACGTTTCCTATCAGCTCAATGCCTACACCAAGTCTCCCAATCAGCAGGCTTTTATCTATTCCGAATTATATAAGCATCTTTTGGATACCTTTCACGAAGCGGATATCGAAATTCTATCTCCTCATTTCCACGCAGTTCGTGATGGTAGTACACGAGATATTCCTCCGACTTCTAAAACAACGAACTAACAGGAGATGAAGACGTTAAAAGAGCGATTGTGCCTCAATCTAACAGATTTTAGGCTCCTTGTCCCAGGTTCAGGCTAAGACCTCCGTCGATGAACATTGTCGCTCCTGTAACATAGGAGCTTTCCTTACTAGCAAGATAAACGGCCGCAGCCTTGATATCATCGACAATACCTGCTCGCTTCATGGGTATGTGTTGTTCTTTTTCTTTGCGCACCGCGTCATCGTCCATAGCTTCCTTGTTCATGGCCGTCAAAATCATTCCGGGAGCGATGTTATTTACCGTGATCCCTTTCTCGGCAAGCTCTAGCGCTAAGCTTCGCGCAAAATTCTTTAAGCCTCCTTTCGAAGCATTATAATCGGCATTTCCTGCTGTCACCACATCTTCATGGATAGAGCTCACGTTGATGATACGTCCATCCTGCTGATTCGGCGTCCAATGTTTTAAAAACGCCCGCGAGCAAAAGAATGGCCCATAAAGGTTTGTTTTTATACAACGGTCGAAGACTTCCGTTTTCATGTCTTGAACAGCGATTTCGCTACCGTTTACAGCGGCATTGTTAACCAAAATATCTACCTTCCCAAAGGTGCTTTTGATATTTTCGAACAAACGTTCGACGCTTCCTTCATCACCCACGTCAACCTGATAGACAGCATGTGAATACCCTTTTTGTTCCATGAATCTTGCTGCATCACGAGCACCATCTTCATCGCTATGGTAGGTAATAACTACCGTTGCACCTTCTTCGCCTAATGCTTCAGCGATACCTCTACCAATCCCAGAATCAGAGCCTGTAATCAGAGCCACCTTATTTTCTAACTTCTTGATCATATCTTATCTATTTTTTTGTTCTGTATAAAAAACAAATGGATCGCACAAACTGTTCACAAAAACATCAAAATATACGATAAAATAAAAAATAGGCTAGCGTCTTAATCAAAATTGCCCAGTTCCACATCCTGAACTGAGCAATCTGTAATCGACCAAGATAGCTCGGTGTCTATTATTTGGCTTCGGCTTCTGCCAATACACGTTCAACGGTATTTTCCAGTTCGGTGATATCAAAGGGCTTCGCCAAATAGGCGTCTGCGCCGGCCTTCTCTGCCAGTAAATGAATATCGTTATTTGCCGATATATAAATCACTGGGATTCGTTGATAATCGCCATGTTGTTTTAATAATCGCGTTGCCTCGATGCCACCAATCTCAGGAATCCAGTTATCCATTAGGATGATATCGGGATGAATCTCCGTAACTTTCTCGATGATATCGTGGGATGTTTCGGAGATTTTAACGGTATATCCAGCGTCCACCAAAATAATGGTACACACCTCAAGGATATTGACGTCATCGTCAAAAATCAGTATCGTTTTGTTTTTCATAGCTGTATTTCAGTTTCTTTTTTATTCATCTCTCTGCAAGCTGTTGATTACGTCCGCAAAATCCTCTGGTTTTAAAACGGCATCAACCTTAGTGTGTAAAATTGCCTGTTTGGGCATATACGCTACCTCCGCCGTATCAGGATCCTGCACAAATACCAGTCCATCTTCCGATTTTACATAGCGCAATCCCTCTACACCGTCTGCATTTGCTCCAGACAGCAAAATTGTAACTAATTTATCTTTGCATGCTAGTGCGGCAGACTGAAAAGACACATCAATAGACGGCCTAGAATAGTTTAGTTTCTCCGAACAATCCAAGGAAACTAAATATCTGCTTTCAAACAGCAAGTGATAATCGGGAGGAGCCAAATATACGGTTCCTTTCTGTAATTCCATCTTATCCTCAGCCTCCAGCACGGCCAATTTCGTGTGATTTCGCAACAGTACATCAAGTATCGAATCAGGGTCTGCCTTTCTATGGAGGACGATAACAATAGGAAACCCAAGGTCAAGCCGCAAGCAAGGCAGTAGTGCCAATAGCACTTTTAGGCTACCGGCCGACCCGCCAATCAACAACAGCTCAACCCGACTATTTCTATTGCGAGGTATTATCATGTTACATATTTTTTCGCCAGATCTTTTCCGTATCCAACTGCCTGTACTTGTTCTCTAAATTGGAGAAGCGGATTGTTTCTTTAGCCCCTAAAGCCAAAAAGCCCAAGTTGTCCAAGCTTTCGTCAAACAGGGTGAACACATGATTCTGCAGGTCTTTTTCAAAATAGATCAATACATTGCGACAGACTACCAGTTGAAACTCATTAAAAGAGCTATCCGAAACGAGGTTATGTGTCGAAAAGATCATCCTATCACTTAAGCTCTTATCAAATTTTGCCACATCATAGTTGGCCATATAATACGAAGAAAAATCTTCTGTCCCACCCGAAAGGATATAATTTTCGGAATAATGCTTCATTTGCGCCATGGGAAAAATGCCTTTGGCAGCTTTTTCGAGAACTCCTGGGTTCAAATCGGTCGCATAAATCAATGATCGGTTATATAAGTTAGCTTCTCGCAATAGAATAGCAATGGAATACGCCTCCTCGCCCGTCGAGCATCCAGCCACCCAAATTCGGATAAAGGGATAAGTACCAAGCTGAGGCAAAACATTTTCCCGTAAAGCTCTGAAAAAACCAGGATCGCGAAACATCTCCGTCACATTTACCGTAATCTCTTCTACGAAACGTTGGAGGTACTCGGGATGGTTCAGCAAACGGTAGCGAAGTTCCGCAAAACTCGTAAATTTATCAATAAGACAAATCCTGTTTACCCTCCGTTTTAGGGATGCTTTGCTATACTGGGTAAAATCGTAACCATACAGGCTGAACACATCGGCCAATAATATCTCCAGTTCTTCGTCTCTAATTACATTGGGTTCCAACATCTAACATACCTTTTCAATAACTGCAACTAATTTATCAATATCCACAGGCTTGGACACATAACCACTGGCACCAGCTGCCAAGCATTTCTCCCGATCGCCCGACATCGCTTGAGCTGTAACAGCAATGATGGGAATATCCCCGAAGCCAGCCTGTTCCCGAAAAAGTGTTATCGCGGCATAACCATCCATTTCAGGCATCATCATATCCATAAGGATAACCTTTACTTGCGGGCTGTCCTGCAGCAAACGTAGCCCTTCAGGCACATTTGTCGCTGCAATAACCGCATAGCCACGCGCCTTCAGCACAAGACGCAGCGCAAAAATGTTTCGGCTATCGTCATCAATGATCAAAATGAGATTACTCATACATGTTCTGCTAGATTCTGTTAGTTTTCATACAACCAAACCCTTAACAAAGAAAGTAGTTGATCAATGTCTACAGGCTTTGATATATAATCCGAGGCACCGGCCAAAATACAGCGTTCTCGATCGCCCGTCATTGCCTTAGCAGTGACGGCCATAACCGGTAGCCGCGCGTATTGCGCCTGCGCACGGATGAGCTTGATGGTTTCATAACCGTCCATTTCGGGCATCATCATATCCATTAGTACAATGGAAACGTCCGGATTGTTTTGCAATTGTGTAAGAGCCTCTTTACCATCAATTGCCGAGACGATCCGCATTTGATATTTTTCCAAGGCTTTGGTCAAAGAAAAAATATTGCGCACATCATCGTCCGCAATGAGGACAGTCTTACCATTCAACACTTCGTTCAGCGAGCCCAGCTTACTGCCGACCTTTTTCACGGACTCCGTTTTCCGCTCCTCTACTAAATGCAGGAATAGCCCCACCTCATCCAGAATACGCTGATAAGAATGAGCGGTTTTAATGACAATAGAATCTGCATACTGCTTGATACGCAGCTCCTCCGCCTGCGATAAGTTCTTACCTGTAAAAATGATGATCGGCAAATTCTCCAGTCCCTCATTCTTCTTTATCGCTTCCAAGGTTTCGTAACCAGACTTATCGGGCACGCCCATATCCAAGATAACACAGTTAACCTGATCAGATCCCAATGCCTTTACACTGTCTTCTACATTGTTTTTAATTTCAGAGACGATGTCAAAACTACCCAAGAAATAAGAAAGAGCCATGGCATGTTTTGGATTTTCCTCTACAATAAGTACCTTTTTTGGATGCACGCTTAAGGCATGCTCGATACGTTTGAACATATCACCAATTTTCTCCAAGGCTATCGGTTTGTTGATAAAATCGATAGCCCCCTTCAACAAGCTTTCTTTTTTCACTTGCATAGATGACATGATATGCACAGGAATATGCCGTGTAGCGGCATTGCCCTTGATCTCGTCCATCACCTGCCAACCATCTTTAACAGGCAATTGTATATCTAACAAGATTGCCAGCGGCTTGTAGGTCAGCGCCGCCTCCGCGGCCAGATCGCCGCGCACTACCACTATCCCTTTATAATTTTGCTGGCGCGTATACTTCAAGAGCGCCTTTGCAAAATTGGTATCATCTTCCACAATCAAGATAACAGGATCACCGCGCTGTATACTATGCCGGTCGTCATCCACTTCTTCTGGAATGTTCTCCGTTATATAGGTCGCTTCCTCATCAGACATCAACGTATTCACCTCTTCCACATCCGAGCTAATAATTTCAATCAACTCATCAGTAACAGGCTTCACAACTTTGGCACCTCTTTCTTTCGGAACAAGCAGCGTAAATGTGCTACCCTCATTCTCTTTACTACTAAGTCTAATTTCGCCCCCTAATAAGCGGGCGATCTCGCGACTGATGGACAAGCCCAAACCTGTACCGCCGAATTTCCGACGAGTAGAACCGTCTGCTTGTTGAAAGGCTTCAAAAATCACCAATTGCTTATCTTGGGCAATGCCTATTCCTGTATCCACGACCGAAAACGCTATAAAACGATTATCATTTTGATATTGCTCGATAATAAGCTCAACACGTCCCTTATTCGTAAATTTGATCGCATTAGCAAGCAGGTTACGTAATACCTGATCCAGTCTAAGCCTATCGGTTTCCAACATTGGATCTACTTCTGTTGATAAATGAATAGCAAATCCCAAAGACTTCTCTTGCACCAATGGTATAAATAAATTATTCAGATCACGAATGACATCAGGCAGATTGACAGGCGCATACTCCAATTCCATCTTCCCTGCTTCGATCTTTGAAAGATCCAGTATTTCGTCGATCAGACTGAGCAAGCTGGTACCTGAACTTTGAATAACCAATGCCGATTCGATCTGCTCTTCGTTTAGGTTATTTTCCGTATTTTCGGACATCAGGCGCGATAACAGCAGGATAGAATTGAGGGGTGTACGTAGTTCGTGCGACATATTGGCCAAAAATTCCGATTTATATTTGGTGCTCAGAGCCAGCTCTTCTGCCTTTTGCTGAATCTCTAAATTACGCTCGGCTATCAACTGATTTTTCTCTTCCAATAACTTAGATCGTTCTTCTAGCTCTTGGTTGGACTGAAGCAGTTCCTCTTGCTGAACCCTCAATTCCTCTTCAGAAGCCTGCAATTTTTGTGTTTGCGCTTCCAGTTCTGTATTGAGATTTTCAAGCTCACTGTGCTGCGTTTGCAATTCCTCGGTCTGGGCCTGCGTCTCTTCCAAAAGCATTTGCACCTGCCTACGGCCTTTTGCAGCAGCAAGCGCCCTTGCAACATTGTTTGTCGCTTCTTTAAAGAAAGCTAGGGTAAAGCCGTCGATCTCCTGCACCGATCCCAATTCGACAACGCCCATGCAAACGCCTTCCAACAATATGGGCAGCAGTATTAATTGATTGATACGCACCGCCCCACTAGCAAAGCTCACCACGAACCCGCCGTTATGTGCGATATCTTTGACTATCTTTTCCTGCGCATTGAGAAATACCTGCCCAACCATGCCTTCGCCAGGAGCGTAAGAGGTCTTCATGCTATCTTCCATTCCATAGGCCGCCTGCAAACGCAAAGCTTCACCTTCCAAAAGGTAAAAGGCACCGTTCAAGCAACCTCCATAATCTACTAGATGCTGCAACACCTCTTTTGCAATAAGCTGTTCGCTTTTATTGCCCATCAACTTGTCGTTCAACAATGCCAAGCCTGACTGCCTCCACTCGTTTTTATTCAACTCATCGAACGACTGCTTCAGCGCATCTGTCATACCATTCAACGACACGGCTAAGCTTCCTAAATCGTCCTGTTCATTATCCTCTACTCGTGTGGAGTAGTCACCATGTGCAATTTGGTAAGCCACACGCTGTATCAAACTTAGTCGTTTAGAGATCTCCTCATCCTTTTTCTTTAACGAATGCTGCAACTCTTCGCGTTTTTTGAAATCATCTCGAATCCGCAAATAGAAAATGATAGTAATCAATAGCGAAACAAAGGCTGCGATAAGAATGAACACTGCTGTATAAGATGATGAGCTATCCAAGGTCTTGCGCCGATTATCCAACAGAAATTCCTCGTGCACTATAAATCTAGAAATAACCGCCCTACAGCTATCCATATAAAGCTTACCTTCCTCTAACTGACTTATCGTGATAGGCTCTCCGCGTCGTTTTTCCGCAACGAGATTGGCTAAAATATCTGTTCGCGAACGGATCTCCGCACGTAAGGTATCTAAACGCCTTACCTGCACCTCGTTATCCGCCGTCAGCCTGGCAGCTCTTTCGAGCGACTTGGGCAATGAAGCCAAACTGAGTGTATAGGGTTCTAGAAAGGCTTCCCTACCCGTGAGATGAAATCCGCGCTGACCCGTCTCCGCATTTTGAAGATCACTCAATATGCTATTTGCTGCCGCAATTGCCCTTCGCGTATGGTCTACTTTTTCCCGGTTACTGATTTGATCCTGAATACTGATGTAGGAAGCTGCCGAGCTAGCCATCAGTATAACGAGAGAAATACCGAACCCAACCTGGAGGTTCCGCAGGAATTTTCTTGGCATATTGTTAATTTAATGGTATAGTAAAATAAAAAGTAGAGCCCTTCCCCAATTCGCTTTCGAGACCGAAAGTACCTTGATGTTGGCGAATAATTTCAGAACAGATATAAAGACCGATACCCAATCCCTGAAATTTCACCGAGGATTCCTCCACCCGATAAAATTTATTGAAGATGTCCTGTTGTTTATGTACAGGAATTCCAATTCCGAAATCTTTCACTTCCACCTTCACAAAATTGGAGTTTCGGACGGTATTGACGATAACCTGTTCGCTATTAGGCGAATATTTAATGGCATTCGTGAGATAATTGATCAGTACCTGCTCGATACGGATCTCGTCGCCCAGAACGCGAACATCGAGGGAATCCCCTGTCCGACTGATATCCGGCAATTTTTCATGGGTGTGGCAAATGGTATCAATAGCGTTCACCAAAAGATCCTCAAAATTAAAAGGATGCATGTTCATCTTGAGTTTGCCATTATCGATCTTTGAAATATCTAAGAGATCTGCTATCAAACTATTTAGCTTCGCTACCTGCACTTGTACTTTATCGATATATTTGTTTGCAGGATGCTCCTCATCGATGGTGACTGTACGCCCCAAGAGCTGCGTGTAAGCTTTGATGCTGGTCAATGGAGTTTTCAACTCGTGGCTGGCGATGCTTAGAAATTCATCTTTCTTTTTTTCCATCTGCTTCCTATCCTCTATATCGGTAAATGTGCCAACCCAACGCGAGCTAAGCCCTTGCTCCTTTATCGGAATAATACGCAACAAATGCGATCGAAAGCTATCGGCATTAATTTCCCTAATGCGAACCTCCAGCTCCAACGGCGTATTTTTCATCATCGATGAAGACCACTCCTCTGAAATAGAAGGATCGCCAGCGGCCGTCTCGGGAAATGACGTGGCCGAATTAGAATAGCGAAACCACTTATTGTTGACAAAATCTATTTTTCCATCGTTGTCCGCGGTAAATGCGATCTGCGGAAGGGATTCCAAAATGAGATGAAGATAATCGACCCGCTCTTTTAAGGCCTCCTGTGCCTGCTTGCGTGTCTCAATTTCGCTACGAAGTGTACGTTGCGTCTCATTTAAAGCTAGCGTTTGCTCATAGAGTCTATAAAAGGTCTTTACCTTCAGAATCAATATATCTGGATCAACTGGTTTGGTGACATAATCAATCCCCCCAGATGCATAGCCACGTGTGATAAATTTCTTATCGGTATTTACTGCAGATAAAAAGATAATGGGGATATCCCTGGTTTTGCTGAAGCCCGATAGAGTCTCTGCAACTTCAAACCCATCGATTCCGGGCATCTGCACGTCTAAAATAATTAGCGCGTAGTCGGTACGAAGTACTTTCTTTAAGGCCTCTTCGCCCGATAAGGCCGTATCCACCGAAAAATCCTTCGACTCTAAAAGTTTTTTTAGCGAAAATATATTTTCAGGTTTGTCATCGACTATCAGAATCATTTATACCATATTGAATGTAAAGTACTATGCCACCGCCACTCCGATTAAAGTAAAATAACTCGGCACGTACTGCTATCACAAAATTTAGCCCTTTTTATTAAGTTAATAGTTGTCCCAAAACGAAATCTTTCGGCACGCCATGTATCATCAAAAATCAATCCAATTTAGACGGCGATTTCATTGCATAAATATACATCTTTCGAGACGTAAGTAAAAAATGCTGGGTATTAAATTAAAGTTCAACAAGGCCAGTTCATCGCGCTAGAAGGTTGATGGATCCTGGAAATGAACGCCTTCCATCCTGAGCGCATTATAGGCTATGTGGTTTGCTCCCGTTTTTTGTACAGAACTATTACAGTTGACAGGTGCTGCCTAATCTATTGCGAGTTGAAAATACTGTTATAAAGACACAAAACAAGTATTTATACAAATGTTATCCCGTATTTTTATCGGAAACATTTTTTCAGGACTACAATTAACGCTAAAAATTTGATTAAAAAACAAGGCAATTGCCGACCAAATCCCCTAGTTTCAACGGACGTTTTGTCGCTTTGTTAAAAAACAGTTGCAACAGTGCCGAGCTGTTCCTATATTGGGGCGAACAAATTTATAATCCTGATGACTTTTATTCAAAACCTTAAATCAATCTTTGTCTTACTCGCTTGCTTAACAAGTTTTTCTGTAGCGAACGCACAAGACGAAACAGAAAAGCAAGTCGAAGCGGCCGTAGAAACACTTCGCCAAGCCATGCTCAAGCCAGATGCAGCAATATTGACGAAACTCAGTTCCGATCAATTGACCTACGGTCATTCAAGCGGAAAAATTGAAAATAAAAAGCAGTTTATCGAAACCCTGGTATCAGGAGTTTCTGTCTTTAAAGAAATCAACCTAAAAAATCAAACCATACAGACCTTAGGGAATACGGCGATTGTGCGTCATATATTGGAAGCCAAGACAGACGATCCGGGCAAAGGGCCGGCAGATGTCAAGATAGGCATTGTGCTTACTTGGGTCAAGGTGAAAGGCCATTGGCAGCTATTTGCACGCCAAGCTTTCAAAGTAGCCTAAGAGCAGGTGAGCATCCCAAAATTCAATTTGTGGGATGCTCACATACCCAATCAGCCCTTCAATACAGCGTCGATAACTTTTGTCGTTCGAAGCGCACTTTCTCCAGTTGATGGACATCTTCCCTCGCCGCGCAACTCGCGAACGATGTCACTTATCAATCCCTCCTGTATATGCAGCGGTCGTTCATAGTCAAACAACGTCTTACCACTTACCGTAAGTAGTTCTATCGGTTTAAAATCAAAAGTGCTACATGTTAACTGCCCTTCAGTTCCGAGGAGAACGATATCGTCTTGGGCACTTACTGCTGTCGCAGAAAAACACCATACCGCATTTCCCAAAACACCGTTACTGTGCTTCCAAACTGCGGTCACGGTATCAGCTACATCATAGTTGCCGCCCAAATTGACGGACCGACCGTTGACATTGTCGATGGGCGAAATCAAATAATCGAGTATATCCATGCTGTGTGGAGCCAAATCAACGAAGTAACCTTCTCCGCCAACCTTTTTATCAATTCGCCAGGTGTGCTTTGCCGGATCCAGATCCGTAGATAGTGGGGCTTTGATCAGACGAATGGAAACCGACAAAAGCTTCCCGATACTCCCTTGCTCGAGCAGCTCCTTCACCTTTTCAAAATAAGGAAGGCTTCGTCTATAAAATGCGACAAAAAGTCGGCGTCCGCATTGCTTTGCCACTTCGATCATCTCTTCGGCGTCCGTTACGGATAGTGCCATGGGCTTTTCCACGTAAACGTCTTTTCCGGCTCGCATTGCGCGTACTGCAAACTCCTTGTGTGTATCTGGCGGCGTAGCAATATAGACAATTGAAATTACCGGATCGTTCAACATGTCATCCAATGCCCGATAAACCTTTTCGACCTGATGTCGCTGCGCGTAATCCACCGCTTTTTCATAGGTCCTAGACGTCACGGCAACTAATGATGAGTGCATCACCTTGTATAAGGCCGGACCACTTTTAATCTCGGTAACATCCCCCACGCCTATCATTCCCCAATTTACTTCATCCATATTATATCCTTAAAAATACACATCAAATATCGACCTGCTCGACATCTCTTAAAAATAACAATTACAAGCTAAATTCACATAAAAAAGGCGGAACATAATGAACTTATGACCGCCTTTCCTTATGAAATATTAAACAATTACGCCTCTACCAATACCTCGGATATCTGGTTTCCTTGCTTTGTACGAACCGACTTATATTTTACTTTTTGGTTTAACTGCAAAACTTTACCAGCTAAATTATCGTTGAAGTACACCGTTTGGCTCGTTAAGTTATCCCGAATAAAACCATAATGCCCCTGCTCATTATAGTACGAAACTTTACCGTGCTGATATTCATCAAGGTCTACCGGCCGATGAAGATCTTCTTCTTTAAATTCGTACTTCTTTTCGGGAGGGGTGTTGGATATATTCCCGAATTCATCCACGTAGGCAAACATATCTTCCAATGATTTACCTTTGTCATTGTCCATCTTGTGCATTTCTCTCTTTTCGAGTTTATGCTGTCTCTTAAGCTGTTGCTTTTTTACGCGTTCCTTTTTGTTAAATGTAATCTGGCTTTTTCCCATTCAGTGATCTTAAAATTAATAGATAATTCATGTCTCGCAAGACACCTTGATTTTCAATGCTATCGTAAGCAAGGAAGGTTGTGAAGTGAGGTATAATGCAAATATACAAAATATGGAGCAGCTTTGCAAGTGTCCGTGTTTCATACCTACTGAACCTGTCTTTATGAAGAATAAAAAAACAACAGGTTTAAAGGCTTAGATAAATCAACTCGCATTTTCCAAAAATTTAAGAGAAAGTGATAAATCTCGCAATTTATATGTACATTCAACGATTACTTCTAGTTTAAATCCAAATGGTTACATTTAAAACGGTCAACAACCCAGTTGACGCCCACCTGCTTAAAGTAAAATTGGAAAGTGAAGGGATACGCTGTGAACTTCGATATCAAGCTTCCTGTGAAGAGCAAGAAACATCAACTATCGCTATTGAATTACTGGTATTGTTGGGAGACATCGAGCATGCCCGGAATGTGATCGACAAGTCAAATCCATCGGTTTCTGATGAAAAGAATTTTATATGTCCACGGTGCAAAACAGCAAACAACTTGTCAGCAAACAGTATGGATAAACATCTGCGCGCGTTTATTGAATCTCTATTTACCCTATCTACCTTGAACTATCAACGAAAGGAGCCAAAGATGGAAACCACATCCTGCACCTGCAAACATTGCGGCCTAAGTTACGCTCCCTCCGAACAGGAAAAAACAACTTAAGCCGCCGTATTTTATTAAAAAACAAACTACACCGAAGGCAATTTGAAACCATTGTGGTAGCTCGCCTGTAGATATTTATTAGCTTCTTTGTCGCTAAATTGACGTTTTTCCCGATCCCAAAACAATTTCTTGCCGGTACGATAGGCTATATTTCCCATTTGCGAGAAAATGGCGATATGTGCCCCTGCTTCAACAGGCGCATGTAAATGTTTTTTATCCTTGCGCTGGATCGCCTCAACAAAATTCAACATATGCTTGTCCAACCCATTATCTACCGATTTCTGAAACGGCACAGTATCCATCCTACCTTTTTCGGGAATCACCTCCCAACCCTCGCGGTTCAGCACGAGTGTCCCGTTATTACCAATAAAAGCGACACCGTGATTTTTATTATAAGGCCCTAGATCAATTCCATTGGCATGTTCCCACTGAATATTAAAACCTTCAAATTCAAAAACGGTAGTTAGGGTGTCTGGCGTCTGTGCCGCATCATCGGGATAGGCAAATTTACCACCGGCGGCCATAATCGACTTCGGATCGGAAACCTTCATCCCCATCAATGCATAGTCCAACATGTGCACGCCCCAATCGGTCATCAGTCCGCCTGCGTAGTCCCAAAACCAGCGGAATTCGAAATGGAACCTATTGGGATTAAATGGACGCTTTTGCGCAGGACCCAGCCATTTGTCGTAATGCACCCCTGTCGGGACAGCCTCATCCGCTTTCACGGGAATACTTTTCATCCACCCCTGGTAGGCCCAAGCCTTGACCAAGCGAACCTTGCCCAATTTACCACTGTGCACAAAAGCAATAGCATCCTTGAAATGCTGCTGGCTCCGCTGCCACTGTCCTACCTGCACCATCTTATCGCTTTTTGCCGCGGCCGCTTGCATAATCTCACATTCGCGGATCGAGTTGCCAATTGGCTTTTCGACATAAACATGCTTTCCAGCCTGCACGGCATCCACCATTTGGAGGCAGTGCCAATGGTCGGGCGTACCAATAATTACGGCATCCACAAGATCTGATTGTAATAAGGTTTTATAATCGATAAATCTTTTGACATCGATTTTTCTTTCGGCGAGCTCCTGAATACGTTTATCTAGAATACGTTCATCGACATCGCATAGTGCGGTACATTGTACTCCTTTTTGTTTCAGTATGGCGTTCAGGTTTGACCACCCCATTCCATTTACGCCAATTAGGCCTACTCGAAGGGGAGCGTCAGCACGCGTAAATGCGTGCGATCTTAAGAAAACGCTAGAAGCGGCTAGTAGTGTAGCCTGTTTAATAAAATCTTTTCTTTTCATATGTCAGGTTTAAGTACAATTCCAATAGTTGATTTAGGATTTAGGTAACTTGTAGCCATTATGGTAGCGGGCAGCGAGGTATATATTGGCCGACTTCTCGGAAAAACGTCTTTTCTTTTCGTCCCAGGACAGCTTCTGTCCCGTCCGATAGGCGATGTTTCCCATATGTGACAGTTTAGCAATATGTGCAGCTTCTTCTACCGGCGCTTTAATAATTTCGGGTGCACGGCGGCGCACAGCGTCAATAAAGTTAACCATGTGAAGATCCAATCCGGCGTCTTGCCGTTTCTGAAGAGATACAGGCTCCATGCGTTCTTTCTCGGCAATTACCTCCCAGCCGCCTCTATCTAAGACAAGCGTACCTTGGTCGCCGATAAAAGCGATGCCATGCTCGCGTTCATAGGGGCCATTGCTGATGCTCGTTGCATGCTCCCAAACGATATTGAAGCCATCAAACTCATAAACAGTCGTCAGCGTGTCGGGCGTGTCGCCTGCATCTTCCGGATAGGCAAATTTTCCACCAGTAGCCATAATGGATTTCGGTGTGGAAGCTTTCATTCCCAATAAAGCATAATCCAACAGATGTACGCCCCAATCCGTCATTAAACCGCCGGCATAATCCCAGTACCAACGGAAATCATAATGAAATCTATTGGGATTAAAAGGATGCCTTTCCGCGGGTCCCTGCCAAGCCAGATAATCGACCCCTGCAGGCACGGCGGTATCCGCCTTTTCCGGCACACGTTGCTTCCAACCCAAATAGGCCCAAGCTTTCACTGTTCTTATTTTACCGAGTTTACCACTGTGCACGAAGGCTACGGCATCTTGAAAATGCCGCTGGCTACGCTGCCACTGTCCTACTTGAACGATACGATCCGACCCTCTCTTAGCCTTGATCAAGGCGTCACACTCGACGATGGAATTGGCCAAGGGCTTCTCAACGTAAACGTCTTTTCCAGCTTCCATCGCGGCAATCGCTTGCAGACAATGCCAGTGATCAGGCGTAGCAATGATAACCACATCCACCTCTTGGTCGGCCAGCAAAGCATTAAAATCTTTATACTGTTTCGGTTTTATCCCTCTTTCGGCGAGCTCCTTACTGCGATGCGCCAACACAGCGTCATCAATGTCACAAATGGCCGTGCAGCGAACACCTTCGACCTTTAATATGGCTTCCAAATTATGCCAGCCCATTCCCTTTATTCCAATGACGCCGACACGGACTTCGGAAGAAAAATTATTAAACTCCATTATATCGATGGTTTATGGATTAGTCTAGCCTAAGATAGCTATTTTTTTGACATCAAAAAGTAAAGCTAAAGTCAATATCGGGATTGTTACGTGCAGACTGTTTGCTTTTTTTCGTAGTTTTATCAGCATCCATTCAAGGAAGCTATGAAACTTTTCATTAAAAACATGGTTTGTGATCGCTGTAAAATGGCGGTACGATCCGAGCTTGCACAAATCGGGCTCAGCCCAATACGGGTAGAATTGGGTGAAGTCGAAATCGAAGAGACGGAAACAGATGGAAAAATCAAATGCTTGGAACAACGTTTACTGGCCATAGGATTTGAACTATTGCTGGATCCGAAAACTCGAGTTGTCGAACAGATCAAAGCAGCCATCATCCTACTGATACGCCGTGAAGGAGAAGATGCACCTCCTAACATATCGACCTATTTATCTGATTATCTGAACAAAGACTATGCTAACCTGAGCAACCTATTTAGCCAGATCGAGCATACAACAATTGAGAAATACCTCATTAGACAAAAGATAGAACGTGTTAAAGAGCTGTTGACCTACGGCGAATTCAATATCAATGAAATTGCCGACAAACTACACTACAGCAATGTGGCACACCTCAGCAATCAGTTCAAAAAGATTACCGGACTAAGCCCCACTGCCTATAAACGATCCTCTCAGAATTTCCGTACCGAGCTGGATATGCTCTAAACGCATTTTCATCATTCCGCCTGCTGTCGTATAATTTTGCAAATCATTGCTAAAATTGTGTAACATTATGCTGCACAAAAATGCGGTACTTTGAAAAAGACAAACGCAAAAGGATCTATGACAAGTACAGAGGAACTAAAGCGACTGGCCGCACAGTTGGCTCATCCTACAGGACAGGTCGGGAAAGATATCTCCCGCATGATGGAACAGACTAATGGCCATATGACAAAGCAAGCGATTCACTCCCTATCCCTTCAGACTGGAAAACACGTGCTGGAGTTGGGACATGGAAACGCTGCACATGTTACCACCTTGCTGAATGCGTATCCAGGCTTAACATATGTCGGGCTTGACGTGTCCGAAACCATGCATCAGGAAGCGCTATTCAAAAACAGGGAGGCCGTCGAAAAAGGAAATGCAAGTTTTCTCCTTTATGATGGCGAAAACCTGCCTTTCAAAGAAATGATATTCGATGCCATTTTTTTGGTAAACACTATTTATTTCATCCAAAACCCAAAGCGTTTTATCCGTGATCTGTCACAACTACTTCGACCCGCAGGCGAACTGGCTATTAGCTTTGCTGACCGAAGTTTTATGGAAAGTCTGTCCTTTACAGCCTATGGCTTTATTTTGTATGAGGAAACTGAACTCCTCCAGTTGGCGGATAAGGAATTGCTCGAATTCAGGGCTGGTCATCACGGAAAAGAAGAGGTAATCAGTAAAGCTGGCGATAGGGTAAATCGACATTTTACCACCCTCGTGTGGACAAGAAAATAAAAACGTTACAACATGAACAAGCAATATAAAATATTGGGAATGACCTGCAGTGGCTGCCAAGCCAGTGTACAACGTAAGCTTAATGAATTGGAAGGTCTAGTGGCCAGCGTAACGTTGGAAACAGGCTTAGTCGACATACAAAGTGAGAAAACTTATAGCTTAGCGGAATTGCAGACCCAACTCGCACCATTGGCAAACTATGAAATCCATGAAATTGATTCGGATGTAAAGCAAGCATCCGTCACGATCACAGACTCACCGAGTGACACCTATGTGTGTCCGATGTATTGTGAAGGTACGGACAAAACCTACAGCGAAAAGGGGCGCTGCCCCGTGTGCAACATGTATCTAGAACCCATCGAATCGCTGGCGGACAATGCGGCCCATCAGCATAGCAACAAAGTGCCACAACCTTCGGCGTCCAACGCCGGAAAATACTATTGTCCGATGATGTGCGAGGGCGACAAGGTGTACGATAGTTTCGGCTCTTGCCCCGTATGTGGCATGAATTTGGAAAAAATCCCCGAACTGACCGTACAGATCGAGTACAGCTGTCCGATGCACCCTGAGGTGCTGCAAGACCATCCGGGCAGTTGTCCTATATGCGGCATGGATCTCGTTGCTAGTCATCTTCAGGAAAGCGACGATCCTGTTTACCGGGATTTAAGCAGAAAATTATGGATCAGTGTAGCGTTGACCCTGCCCGTTTTCATCCTCGCGATGGGCGATATGTTACCTGGAGCTCCCGTCAGCCGATTGATATCAACAACGATCAATGGCTGGATACAACTACTTTTCACCCTTCCTGTGGTTTTCTATACCTGCTGGATGTTTTTTGAACGGGCATGGACCTCGTTTCGCACCTGGAAACTGAATATGTTCAGTCTAATTGGCCTAGGTTCCGGCGCTGCATTCCTCTACAGCCTAATTGCCTTATTTTTTCCGGATATGCTCCCACACGATCATGCGGCACGACACGGTGTCCCCTTATACTTTGAGTCGGTCTGCGTTATTCTTACGCTGGTGTTACTGGGACAGTTAATGGAGGCCAAAGCACATGCCAAGACCAGTAGCGCTATCAAAGAACTCATTAAACTGTCTCCCCATGAAGCGATCCGAATCGAGGGTAATGAAGAAAAACGAATTGCGGTGTCAGCGATCCGCGTAGGCGATTTGCTACGTGTGCGCCCAGGCGATAAAGTGCCTATAGACGGCGAAGTTATCGAAGGCGGTAGTAGTGTTGACGAATCCATGGTGACAGGCGAACCACTTCCTGTCGAGAAGTCCTTGGGCGACACCGTCATCGGGGGAACTTTAAACGGCAACCACAGCTTTGTCATGAAAGCCAAACATATTGGCAACGAAACGATGTTGGCGCAGATTATACAATTGGTGAATGATGCCAGCCGCAGCCAGGCTCCCATTCAGAAACGCAGCGATAAGATATCGAGCATATTTGTCCCCATCGTCATTGGCGTAGCCATCCTCACCTTTGTTGTCTGGTTTTTGGTAGGCCATGAAGATCGATTTGCCTTTGCCTTCACCAATATGATTGCCGTGCTGATTGTCGCTTGCCCTTGCGCGTTGGGCCTCGCCACCCCCATGTCGGTCATGGTAGGAATTGGAAAAGGCGCAAAAAATGGAATTTTGATCAAAAATGCAGCCTCGTTCGAGCGACTGCAGCAAGTAGACACCTTGGTCGTCGACAAAACCGGCACGCTGACCGAAGGAAAACCAAAAGTGTCCTTTATACATACCTTCGATGCAAGCAAATTTAAAGAAGAAGATGTGTTACAGATTGCTGCTTCTGTTAACAAAAGTAGCTCGCATCCCTTGGCGAATGCCATGTTGCAGCGGGCAAAAGCACGATCGCTCCACCTGTTGGATGTTACCCAATTTGAAAACATTACCGGCAAAGGCGTCTCCGGACGGATATTCCATATGCAGGTGCTATTGGGTAACAGAAAACTACTCCTGGACAACAACATCGCTGTATCGAAAGCGATGGAACAGAAAATTGTACAGGCAGAGCAGCAGGGCAACAGTGTATCGCTGCTTGCTATAGACCTCCAATGTGTGGGTATGCTTGCCGTCAGCGATGAGGTGAAAGGCACTAGCCGCGAGGCCATCGCAGCCATACAAGAGCTCGGCATAGCAGTACAAATGTTTACGGGCGATAATGAACAGACAGCTCAGCTAGTTGCGCAAACGACGGGCATAAAACACGTACACGCCACTATGCTACCGGCAGATAAATTGGCAGAGATCAAGGCACTACAACAACAGCAGAAAGTAGTAGCCATGGCAGGTGACGGCATTAACGATGCGCCGGCCTTGACACAGGCAGACATTGGTATTGCCATGGGAACAGGTACCGATATCGCGATACACAGCGCAGAAATAACTTTGGTTAAAGGAGATCTTAGCGGCGTCACCAAAGCGATAAAACTAAGTCACCAAATGATCAAGAATGTCAAGCAAAACCTGACATTTGCATTTTTGTACAATGTGATTGGTATTCCCATTGCGGCAGGCATCCTCTACCCTACTTTCGGGCTGTTGATGTCGCCGATGCTCGCTGCGGCAGCCATGAGCTTAAGTTCGGTTTCCGTCATCCTGAATGCCTGGAAACTGAATGCCAGCAAACTCGATTAGTTTTACTACCCAAGCATAAAAAAACGGACATTGTCTATAAACAATGTCCGTTTTTTGTTAGGCTACTTATCGTCTTTACTCAAGGAAAAAGGAAGATCTGCTTTATTTACGCCTCGCTGCTTGTTAGGCTCGGCTCGCATATCAAAATTCAAGGTAGCGCCCTTCACGAGCTCACTGTGCCTGATGTAATTCTTGCTATAGCTCTTTCCATTCCACTTCAGCGTATGCACATAGCGGTTAGCGTCCGAATTGTTTGTCGCGTTTATAGCGACTTTCTTTCCATTAGCTAAATGCAAGGTAGCTTTCTGGAAAAGAGGTGCACCCAAGATGTACTCGTCTGTGGCCGGTGTAACTGGATAAAAGCCTAGTGCCGAAAACACATACCACGCCGACGTTTGTCCATTGTCCTCGTCGCCGCAATAGCCATCTGGGTAAGGAGAATACATACGTTTCATGGTCTCACGTACCCAGTACTGTGCTTTCCAAGGTGCACCAACATGATTATAAAGGTAAATCATATGCTGGATAGGTTGGTTACCATGCGCATACTGTCCCATATTTGCAACCTGCATCTCACGGATCTCATGAATAGGGAATCCGTAGTAGGAATCATCAAAAATAGGAGGCAAACTAAATACCGAATCCAATTTTATCTCCATGGCCTGATGTCCACCCATCAATTTTGCTAAACCTTCCACATCTTGAAACACCGACCAAGTGTAGTGCCAGCTGTTGCCTTCGGTGAAAGCATCACCCCATTTAAATGGATTGAAGGGGGCTTGAAACTGGCCATCCTTATTTTTTCCGCGCATCAACCCGGTAGCTGGATCATACAACTTCTGGTAGTTGTAGGCGCGTGACTTGTAATATTGCAGATCCGCATCGGGCTTGTTGAGGGCCTTGGCCAATTGATAGATCGAAAAGTCGTCATACGCGTATTCTAATGAACGTGCGGCATTTTCGTTGATATTGACATCATAAGGCACATAGCCGAGTTCTTTATAGTATGAAGCGCCCGCCCTACCAACTGCGGTCAGCGGCCCGGCATTGTCGGCACCATGTTTAACAGCTTCATACAGGGTTTCGATATCCTTTGATCGAATACCTTTTACCCAAGCGTCGGCCACCACAGAGGCCGAATTGTTGCCAACCATCACATTGCGCAAACCAGGACTTGCCCATTCTGGCAACCATCCACTCTCACGGTAGGCATTTGCCAAGCCATCTTGCATTTTCTCACTGATCTCTGGGTACATCAAATTCAAGAAAGGAAACAAACTGCGAAAGGTATCCCAAAAGCCAGTGTCGGTAAACATATATCCCGGCAATACCTTGCCATTATAAGGCGAATAATGCATCACCTGTCCTTGCGCATCTATTTCATAAAACATCCGTGGAAACAACAGCGAACGGTACAAACAAGAATAGAATGTACGCATATCATCGATAGAACCACCCTCGATCTCGATTTTTTTCAACTCGTTGTTCCAGGTTTCTTCACCCTTTGCCACGCGTTGTTCAAAGGTCGCCCCGTCAAGCTCCTTCAGGTTCAAGGCAGCTTGTTCTTTGGAAATAAAGGAAGACGCCGCTTTCATTAATACCTGCTCGCCGGCATTGGCTATCTGGAAGCCCACCAAAGCGCCTACATGATCCGCTTTAACCATATAACGGCCATCCGTTAATACAGAATCGGCAAACGTCGCCACATTGGCAAAAGGACGATCAAACTCCAGTACAAAATAATTCTTGAAATTCTCAGGAACACCTCCACTATTTTTCGTTGAATAACCGATAATACGTTGTTCTTTTGGCAATACCTCTACATAAGATCCCTTGTCAAAAGCGTCAAGAAGCACATATCCTTCGTTCGTCTTCGGGAAGGTGAAGCGGAAGTAGGCGGCACGCTCGGTTGGTGTAATTTCTGTTTTCACGTCATAATCTGCCAAATACACCGAATAATAGTGCGGCTTGGCGACCTCGGCTTTATGCGAAAAGTAGCTCGCTCGTTTTTCCTGGTCGAAGGTCTTGTTGCCCACCATAGGCATCACCGAAAACTGTCCATAATCATTCATCCATGGCGAAGGTTGATGCGTCTGTTTGAATCCGCGAATTTTTTCAGCAGTATACATATACATCCATCCATCGCCCATCTTTCCGGTTTGAGGGCTCCAAAAATTCATGCCCCAAGGCATCGCTATCGCAGGATAGGTATTTCCAGTAGAAAGGAAATAGGTAGACTGTGTTCCGACCAAGGTACTGACCAAATCGATGGGTTTATCGATCTTGCCAACAGTCTGGCTGTAGCCAAGTGAAACAGCAGCGCTGAGTATAAACGTCGTTAAAAATCTAAACTTCATATAACTATAGGCTTATTTTCGTCTAAAATAGTTATTCTATTGCAGAAAACCATAGCTAAAAGTATTTAGCACATTAAAAAAGCAAGACTAGCTTACCAAATACATCACCATCTTCTAACAAGCGATGCGCGTCCTCAGCCGCAGTATAGGGAAAGGCTTTAAATACCTGCGGTTTAAACGATGTGCCTACAAGCGGCCATATAAACTCCTGCACCTCGCGCGCCAACTGTGCCTTAAATTCGATATCACGCGAGCGCAGTGTGCTCCCAGTTAAGGTCAACCGTTTCTGCATAAGCTTCACGATATCCAACGAAACCTGCTTTCCCTTCACAGCGTTGATATGCACCAAGCGCCCCTCAGGGCGGAGCAAGGCTACATTTTTCTCAAAATAATCACCTGCTATACTATCCAGTATCACATCCAAGCCATCCGCGCGAAGCACTTCGGCAAAATCCTGTTCCTTATAATTGATCACACGGTCTGCGCCCAAAGAGATACAATAAGCACATTTCTCGGCAGATCCGCTAGTGGTGGAAACCTGTGCACCACAAGCTTTGGCTAGCTGTATAGCGGCACTTCCTATACCACCTGATCCACCATGCACCAGCAGATGTTCGCCCCTCTTTAAAGCACCACGTCGAAAAACATTATCCCAAACAGTAAAAACAGTCTCTGGCAGAGAGGCTGCTTCCGCAAATGATAGTCCATTTGGGATAGGCAAGCAGCAATCCGCCTCTACTGCCACACATTCAGCATAGCCACCGCCAGCGATCAGGCAACAGACTTCGTCACCTTTGCTCCAACGCGAAACTTCCGATCCTACTTCCAGCACCACGCCGGCCACCTCCAAGCCGGGGATATCCTGCACGACATCTGGCGGCGCCGGATAATGTCCTTTGCGCTGAAAAATATCAGGACGGTTAATCCCCGCGGCCTTGACCTCAACCAAAACTTGACTATCGCTGATCGCGGGAAGTTTCCTCGACTCCACACGCAATACATCCGGTTCACCGAACGCCGTAATAACTACTGCTTTCATACTATTTTTTCTTTGGATATTTTTGAAGACGCATATTGAAGGTCACCATAAAATAGCGTCCCAACCTATTGTTCCGTGCTTCGTAAAGATCATTCCCAATATACTGGCTATACGTTCCCATGTTTTTATTTTGATCCAAGAGGTCAAAACCTTGAAAACGCAACAGTCCCAATTTATTTGGCAAAAAGGAAATCTCGAGGTAAGCATTCAAGATAGTAGGATTATTGTTCATAAAACTACTTTCATAGCCCGCATTGAAACGCTGTGACATCTCTGCGCCTAATGTCACGTGATCGCTCAAATATCCCTTAGTTGCTCCACTCAATAACAGGCTGTGTGCTGTAATCTCTGTGCTGTACGGCCAGGTATATGTTGCATTGTTCAACAAGTAATTGGTATTGAATAGCGATTCGAAATAGTCGCTCCAGGTATACCTAAACTGAATGGATTGCGAGTAAATAAATTGGGTGGTCTTGTTACGCTCGTCGTTGACAAACGATATGTTATTGTAGAAGTCGGTATTGCCTACAAAATCCAGTTGTAGACTCTCGTTGAACAGCGGCATATTAAATAGATAATACCACTTCAGATCAAAGTAGCCATCGGCATTTTTAAAGGTGGTCTCTTGGATGGTCGAACTTCGGAAAGCCGTCTTGTCGGCAACAATTTTGTTCAACACCTTATTGTAAGCAAAATTGGTCTCAAAATATTGATTCCTAGAGGTGATAAATTTCCTCAAGGTGGTGTTGATGCGATTGGAGAACTCAGCCTTTAGCTCTGGATTACCGATAACAATGTTTTGGGAATTGCTATTATCCCTTACGGGTATGATGTGTAGAAAGTTAGGCTGGTTGTTTTTACCGACATAATCTACACTCCAATCGACCTCATTGTTTAGGCGCCATTTAAATCCGGCACTAGGTACAACGTTTACATTGTCATAGCGATAGTACAAATCTTCGCGTGGCAAATAGCCATTGAGCGTAATAGGTTGCACAGCAAAACCCACACTGGCACGAAACTTCTTATTGGGTATGTATTGGTAGCTCAATCCCGCTCTGCTGCTATTAAAGCGATAATTGTAGCTTACGCCCAACGAATCCACGTAAAAGAATTGACCAAATTCCTCTGATTTTAATCTATCCTCCACCCGCCGTACGGCCGTCATATCGGTAAGCTCATAATCATAAAAGAGTTCAACCGTGCTATACTCCGAAAACGGCTCCACGAAAGATACCGCTGCCTTCACACCATCCGTTCCACTGCGCTGTTGGATGAAATACTGTTGATTAAACTCTGTTATTCGAGGAGGTATTCCAGATGAATCAACGGACGTATATCGATCTACAACATCCTCTACTTTGTTCAAACTATTGAAATTCAGCACCACGTTGCTCACCAACTTCCGACCGGGCTTTTTAAACGCTCGCGCGTATAGGATGCTCATATCCAAATTCGGATTTTGCTGATAGGACGTATCTTGATACGTACCATCATTGGTGATACGGTTGTTATTGATCAAGCGATCACGCGCATTGCCGAAATAAATCCTGTTATAAGAGAAAACGGGTTTGATCTCCAAAATATCGCTATTCTTGAAGCGATGTTTGAATTCAGCGGTTAGTTTATGGTAGTAATCATTACTGGTCGTTCGGTACGATTCTGCATTGGAGATTTTGTTCCCTAGATAATCTGACCGTAAAAAGGAATTTCCCGTCGTTACATTCTCTTTATGTGTGAAGCTGTAGCTCGTGTTGATCAGAGTATTCTCCGCAAGGTTGTCCGAAAAATTAAATCCAAAGGATTTAATGTTGTTGAGACCGTCCGTTGGGTCAACAAAATCGTTTGCATCGAACAACGATTTCTCGCGTTCGCCGACACCACTTGGAGAACCAAAAGAAAACAGGCTTGTATTGGTATTATTGACCGACCCAACGACAGAGAACTCCTGCCCATCATCAAACCGGTTAACGCCGATACTACCGATGTAACGATCGCTCGTGCCACCTCCTGCGGTAAGCTGTCCAAAAGAAATACGTTTGCTATCCTCTTTGAGCACAATATTAATCACTTTCTCTGGCTCATCGGTTGTCATGCCGCGTTCCGTTGCAAAATCGCCGAAATGATTAATGACCTGTATTTTTTTTACGAAATCTGCGGGGAGGTTCTTCGTGGCCGTGATCACATCACCACCAAAGAATTTTTTACCGTCGACAAGAACAGTTGACACCTGCTTTCCTTGGGCATACACTGTACCGTCGCGCAGTACCTGAATACCTGGCAGCTGCTTCAGCGCTTCCTCCAGCAACGAATTGGCACGAAACTTAAAGGCATCCATATTATATTGAATGGTATCTTCCGTATAGACAACAGGAATGGTTTTGGTGATAGATACACCTTCGATCAACGAGTTTTGTGGAACGAGTACCACATTGGGTACTATGACAAAAGCATTGCGTTCATTGGAAGACAGCAGTCGATTAACGATTTGGTGCCCCAACATGCTGTAGGATATACGGATGTGGTTTCCACGAACATTGCTGAATTGGTAAGCCCCGTTTGCGGTGCTGCTTGTGACCAACGTGTCTACTGTGCTTGTCAAGCGAATGTTTACGCCAGCCAAGCCGTTGGCTGCGCTATCCAGCACCAATCCTTGGATCCGCTTCGAGCCTGTTTGGGCATGCGCATGGAACAAGCCCAAAGCGCAGGAACAAATCAACATGACCAAAAGTATGATACACCTATTATTCTTCACAAAAACTGCTCGTTTGCTCGATTGTCATCAATATACGAAAAAATTGAAACGCAATAAAAGTTTTTACTATAACGTTGCTTTATTCATTTTCCGTATAAATAAAAGCGGGTTATTTCACTTGAAATAACCCGCTTTTATTTAGTTCGTTTTTAACAGATTTTATTCGCCGTCAAAAGTTACTTTTACAAGGTGCTTGTCAATTTCCCAGCGTCCAGTTCCATCTTCACCAATCACATCGAACAATTCAAGTATGCGACGTGCCACGTACTCTTCCTCTACTTGTTCTTCCAAGAACCATTGTACAAAGTTAAACGTTACGTAGTCTTTTGCTTTCATACAACGGTCAGCAATGTTGTTAAATTGTTCAGTCACGAACATTTCTTGTTCCAATGTTTGCTCAAATACACCACGGAATGATTCGAAGTCGGTCGGGATGTTAGTAATCTCTGGAGAGATCGCGCGTCCACCACGGTTGTTAATGTAGTTGAATAACTTCAACATATGCTCACGCTCTTCATTAGCTTGTTTAGCAAAAAAAGTAGCCGAATTGTCCAAACCTTGATCGTCACACCAAGATGACATTGCAAGATACAGGGCGGATGAATGTGCTTCAACTTTTACTTGGGCGTTCAATATATTTTCGATTTCTTCTGCCAAGGAAGATTTCAATTTCAATAAATCTTTCATATTATGTTTCTATTTAATATACATACTAATAACAATGCGATCCCTACATTGTTTGTACAAAGATAAACCAGAAACTCTCGTTTTGAAACAAAAAAAGCAATACAAATTAAGTCTAAATTAGCAATCCCAGCGCTTAACCTGTTTAGAATCAGTACAATTAAATTTACAATTTATACAGCAAGTACGTTGCCTTCACGAAGTATCTTTTTTACTTCGCTGTTGAGTTCGATCATGAATTTGGCACCTGCGAGAATTTCGCGCAATGCCAAAACGTCCTCGACGCGCAACAAGAAACAACGCTCCGTTCTGAAGGGCATGACAATCTCAAAATCGGCTGTCCGGGAGGCATCACCGATCATCGAAGCCACATCTATGGTATCAATACGTTTCTTAAAAGAGAAAAAGTCCGATATTTTGAATGCCGTAGTTGTATCCTGAAATTCCAGCCAATAGCAGTTTTTACGGCTGCATTGGTATACAGCTCCCTGTGTTGTTTTGTAAATTTCTTCTACTTGTGCTAAAGGACAAATCATCTTCTTTCGTTAATTGCAAGCAAATATAACCCTTATTGATATTCAATCCAAATAAAAAAGCTGATTTTTCAATCAGCTTTTTCTTTTTTTTAAGTATCCACTAAAACTCTTCCTCACCATCGCCAAGCAATTCCTTGTGGTTACTCAGCGTAGCTCTGGTCTTTGTTTTATGTTTATTGATCTGTCGCCTTAAGGACTCCACCGCGACATCTGTTGCCTCTTCAAAACTCTTTGCCTGTGCTTTTGCAAACAATTGGTTGCCCGGGATATTCATCTTGAGCTCCACCACCTTGTTCGCTTCATCGTCTACATTTTCTATACGCAAGTAGCAAACGCCCTCAATAATATTATCGAGAAACTGTTCCAACTTAGCTGTTTTTTTCTTAATAAATTCAACCAACTTTTGATCTGCATCAAATTTGATAGATTGCACAGTAATGTTCATTTTTCCTCCTTTTTTTAAGCCTTTGGATGGGCTTGTTTATAAATTGACTTCAACCGCTCTACAGAGTTGTGTGTGTATACTTGCGTAGCAGCTAAACCGGCATGGCCGAGTAATTCCTTAATGGCATTTAAATCGGCTCCATTGTTCAATAAAGCTGTTGCAAAAGTATGCCTCAACACATGGGGACTCTTTTTCTTTTGCGAAGTGATCAGGCTTAGGTAATGTCGCACCGTATCGTAGATCAACCTTCTGCTGGCGGCCTTTCCTTCTTTACTAACGATCAACAGCGTGGATTTGTTTTCCGCATCCAGTGCATATTTCAATTTAAGATAATGTTTGATCGTCATCAATAGGTTCTGATGTACGGGAACCAGGCGCTCCTTCCCTCTTTTACCGAAAATCAATATTCTTTTGTTGTAGGTATCGATGTCTCGCTCTTGGATAGCTAGCAACTCCGCGAGTCGGATACCGGTACCGAACAAAAGCTCCAGTACTACGAAATCCCGCACTTCTTCAAAATCTTCCGCATCCCGAAAACCGGCATCCAACAGGGCCACCATCTTCTCCTGTTCAACAACCACAGGCAATTTCTTGGCGGTCTTCAAGGCATGCACCAAATTCATCGGGTTTTGGTCTGTCTTCCCCTCTCTGCGTAAAAATTTATAAAAAGAACGTAAGGCAGAAATCGACCTATTGATGCTGGAGGCTTCTTTCCCGTGCTCCTTCATCTGTGCAAGATACTGACGAACGACACGGTGATCAACCTCCTGAAAGCTTAAATCCTCAGCTTGGAGAAAAGCAAAGAAATTATCCAACTCCATGGTATACGCTGTAACCGTATGGCTGGAATAACGCTTCTCAAACTTGAGGAAATTTAAAAACTCATCTTTGCCCATTGTCGATCTCCTTCTTGCATAAATATAGCAAAAACTAGGAGCTAAACAAATTTTATTTCATCAATTTATGGTAAGCAAAAGCGTCTTTATAATTAAGGTTACACGGGAACGGAATTATAAGCAATTGCAACAAAATTATTGATGGAAAAACAAATTATCAAAATTCCTTAACAACAGAAAGCCCAGTCGTTTGACTGGGCTTTCCTAGAGCATAATTAAGTCGCTTGAAACAGCGATTACAGCTTGCTGTTCACGTCAATAGCATTCAGCTCACTGAAAGCTTGTTTCAAACGCGTTACGAATGCTTCTTCACCCTTGCGCAACCAAACGCGCGGGTCATAAAACTTCTTATTTGGAGAATCGGCACCTTCGGGGTTTCCGATCTGTCCCTGTAGAAAGTCGTGGTTCTTCGCCTCGTAAGCACGAATACCATCCCAAAATGCCCATTGCATATCGGTATCGATATTCATCTTGATAGCACCGTAAGAAAGAGCCTCCGCAATTTCTTCCGGTGAAGAACCCGAACCGCCATGGAAAACAAAGTTCACAGGCTTTTCTGCACTAAGGTTAAATTTCTCGCGAATATACTCCTGCGAATTGTGCAAGATAACAGGCTGAAGCTTCACGTTGCCTGGTTTATAAACACCATGTACGTTACCAAATGCAGCCGCAACAGTAAATTTATCAGAAACCTTCGATAGTTCTTCAAAGGCGTAAGCTACCTCCTCTGGCTGTGTATATAGTTTAGAGCTATCTACATCCGAGTTATCTACACCGTCTTCCTCACCACCTGTAACACCTAATTCAATTTCGACAGTCATCCCTAGTGGCTTCATACGCGCCAAATATTTAGCGGAAATTTCGATGTTCTCCTCAATAGGTTCTTCCGATAAATCCAACATATGCGATGAAAACAATGGCTTGCCGTGTTGCGCAAAAAACTTCTCCCCAGCATCCAACAAACCGTCGATCCAAGGCAATAACTTTTTCGCCGCGTGATCCGTGTGAAGAATAACAGCAACACCATAGTGCTCTGCCAATAAATGAACGTGATGCGCAGCAGAAACAGCACCCAAGATACATGCTTTCAGGCCGTCGTTGTCCAATGTCTTTCCGGCATAAAATTGCGCACCACCATTAGAAAGCTGAATGATAACCGGCGAGTTCACAGCTTTGGCAGTTTCCAAAACCGCATTGATAGAATTCGTTCCGATAACGTTTACCGCTGGTAAAGCGAACTTATGTGTTTTAGCAATCTCGAAAAGCTCTTGAACTTGATCTCCTGTCAAAACACCTTTAAAATCTTTTAGGCTCATATGTTTTGTCTATTTTTTATTTATGTGTGACTAAAGGTACAATTTTTTTTCCATACCCTACAAGACTTAGTGTTAAAAATACACTTCAAACAGCCACAACCCCATTCCCTACTGATCAATATGCTTGCGTTCTGAAAGCACAAATTGTTCATTTCCCCACATATGTTTTTCAAAAAGAAAGAAGCGCGGCACGATTTTGCCCTATTGTATCCGGATTTTTACCAGAATTATCCAGTCGACATATTCAATAAATCTATTTTACTATCTTATTTTGCAGAAACGTACTTCCCGAGCTTTGACGCGAGCAAAAAAGCAAGGAAACTGATTTTAAAACACGGCCGATGAGTGGCATTTTTAAATATATTAATATCTTTATCCGATTAAACGAACATATAAACGAAAATGGCTGTACATATTTACGGTATAAAAAACTGTAGCACGGTAAAAAAAGCATTAGACTGGTTCGACAAAAAGAACGTGGACTATGTTTTCCATGACTACAAAAAGGAACCTGCAACTTTGGAAAAGTTGGAACAGTGGGAAAAAGAAGTCGCCTGGGAGCAGCTGTTGAACAAGAAGGGTACTACCTGGAGAAAGCTAGACTCGGCCGAGCAGGCTGCCGTATTGGATGCTGCAACAGCCAACAGCGTGCTTCTACAGCACAACAGCATGATCAAAAGGCCACTTATTGAATCGCCCAAAGGTATTATATTGGGTTTTGACGAGACAGAGTATGCAACAAAACTAAGCTAGTCTATGAACGGAAAAATAATATTGGCTTCCATTTCCTGTGCCTTCTTGGCACTCGGCCACGTGCAGGCGCAAAGCAAAAGCGTCTATAATTATACAGAAGCATTCAACCCCATCTTTTATACCAACAATGGCAATGCCTATCGGTCGGCTAGCGGCAAACCTGGGCATGCATACTGGCAAAATGCCGCTGATTATAACATAAAAGTACAGCTTGACGATAAAAGCAACCAAGTTAGCGGGCGTGTTTCCATCAAATACACCAATAACAGCCCCGACGAACTGGGCTATATCTGGTTGCAGCTGGATCAGAACCTCTTCCATGAACAATCGCGCGGACAAGCCACTATACCGCTAGAGGATAGTCGCTACGGATCTGCAGACTCCGATTTCGAAGGAGGTTTTAATCTCAGCAACGTCACTTTAGGCGGCAAACAGGCTACATACGAAATCATTGATACACGCATGCGTGTGGAACTTCCAACGCCGTTAGCCGCAGCAGGTGGCACCGTTTCCTTAGATCTTGATTTTTCCTTTACCGTGCCGGAATATGGCGCGGATCGCACCGGAATCCTAAGCACTAAAAACGGAAAAGTGTATGCTATTGCACAATGGTATCCTAGGGTTTGTGTATATGACGATATCTTAGGCTGGAACACAGAACCCTATACTGGGCCGGGCGAGTTCTATCTCGAATATGGAGACTACAGCATAGAGATAACCGCGCCAGCAAACCACATCGTGGTCGCAGGTGGCGAGCTGCTAAATCCGGAGGAAGTTTGGACCAGCGAACAGCTATCACGCTATAAGAAAGCATTGGAGAGCGATAAAACGGTATCCATCCGTTCCGCGGCCGAGGTTACAGCAGCCAATTCAAGACCAAAAAAGAACAGCCTTACTTGGAAATATAAGTTGCATAACGCACACGACTTTGCCTGGGCATCCTCTGCGGCATTTATTATCGATGGCGCCAAGATCAACAAGCCCAGTGGCAAAACGGCCTTAGCACTTTCTGCATACCCTGTAGAAAGCAACGGGAACAATGCTTGGGAACGTTCTACGGAATATACCAAGGCTTCTATAGAATATTACAGCAAAAAATGGATGGAATACCCCTATCCGGTAGCGGTGAACGTGGCCGCCAACGTTGGCGGGATGGAGTATCCGGCGCTATCGTTCTGTGGATACGAAGCCAAGGCAGGCAGTCTGTGGGGGGTCACCGACCATGAATTTGGGCACAATTGGTTCCCGATGATTGTGGGCAGCAATGAACGGCTACACGCTTGGATGGACGAAGGCTTCAATAGCTTTATCAATGAGCTCTCCACGCGGGACTTCAACAAAGGCGAATACCAACGCACATTCGGTAACAGAAACAGCATGACCCGCGCCTTTTCTCAGCCGAATCTTGAGCCCATCATGTCGTCACCACAGAATATGAAGGAGCGCAATATCGGAACCTTGGCTTATTACAAGCCTGCTTATGGCTTGCGTTTATTGCGCGACGAGATCATCGGTGCAGAGCGCTTCGACCGCGCATTTCGAAGTTATGTAGCCGCCTGGGCCTATAAACACCCCACGCCAGACGATTTCTTCCGAACCATAGAAAACGAAACCGGTGAAAATCTAGCTTGGTTTTGGCGCGGATGGTTTAAATACAACTGGACGCTTGATCAGGCAATCCGCAGTGTGGATTACGAGAAGCTCGACCCTAAAAACGGAGCCATCATCACGATCGAAAACCTGCAAAAATTGGCTATGCCCGTCGTGATCGAAGCGACGACCGAATCAGGCAAGAAAATAAGAAAGAAATTGCCTGTAGAAATATGGCAACGTAATACAAGCTGGCGCTTCAAGTTGAAGTCTACAGAAAAGTTGACCAAAGTGGTGATCGATCCGGACAATGTGTATCCTGACGTTAATCCCGAAAACAATGTTTGGCCAAAAAACTAAGATCGATGAGTAAAAAACTGAATATATTGACCATATGCTTAGGTTGTGCCTTTTTTCTACTGAGCCAGCAAACCAAGGCACAACAGATTAAAGGGATCGTCTATGAATTGGAAAGTAGCCAAAAGTTGCGTTCGGTATTGGTAAAAAATATACGCACCAACGAAAAAGCAGAAACCGACAGCGAAGGAAACTTCACGATCGGTGGGAATATCGAAGATTTGTTGAGCTTTACGCAAGCAGGATACGAGATAGACACCGCCTATATTTACCAAAGTGGTATCCAACGTATTTACCTGGTGCGGGACCAAAAAAGCATCGTCATTGACGAAGTGGTCGTCAGCCGCCTGACGGATAGCCGTCTTGTGGCAGAAATTGAAAAGGCAAAAAAAGACGGTCAGGTGGTGGATGCCTCGCAGAATCGTGGCGGCATGCGCCTATCCCCCTCCCGCCTCTTTGGCCGCCAAAGCAAGATGGCACGTAAGAACCTCGATATGCTTTTGAGCGAGCAAAACAATAGAAAAGTCGACCGTTTGTTCTCCGCACAGGTTATACGCTCGACGGTGCCGTTAACGGATGAGGAATTGCCCTTATTCCGCGAACAATTCCGTCCTACACTAGAATTTATGGAAACAGCCTCTCCGGAAGACATCCGTATTTACGTATTGGATGCCTACAGTAAATTTAAATCAAAATAGAAAAAACTACTAACCCAAAAAGAATTATGCTTTTCAAAAAATCTATTCCACAAATTATTAATGAAGCCCGCGAAAGCGGCGAGCATACGCTGAAGCGTACACTTTCCAGCAGCGGTCTTATTGCCCTTGGTGTGGGTGCTATTATTGGTGCGGGCCTATTCTCGCTCACCGGCATTGCCGCTGCCGAGAACGCGGGGCCTGCGGTTATTCTTTCCTTCATTGTTGCCGCCGTTGCTTGTTCATTTGCTGGCCTTTGCTATGCCGAGTTTGCATCAATGATTCCGGTTGCGGGAAGTGCCTACACTTATTCGTATGCCACGATGGGCGAATTTGTTGCCTGGATTATCGGTTGGGATCTTGTACTCGAGTATGCGTTGGCCAGTGCTACGGTCGCCGTCAGCTGGTCACAATATTTTAACCAACTGTTAATGACATTTGGTGTATCGGTGCCCGATCAGTTTCTGAAAGGACCTTGGGAAGGTGGAGTAGTTAATATACCGGCTATCGTCATTGTCTGTTTACTCTCGTTGCTATTGATGCGCGGTACGAAAGAATCCTCTACCGTGAATAATATCTTGGTTATCCTGAAGGTGAGCGTAGTATTGATCTTTATTGTACTGGGCTGGAGCTTCATCGATTCGGCTAATCACACACCATTTATCCCGACCAACGAAGGTGAGGAACTGGTTAAAAGTGGAGAGAAAGGTTTGTGGTCGTTCTTGACGAGCGATGATTTTGGAAAGTTTGGTATAAGCGGTATCCTTCGCGCTGCCGGAGTGTTATTTTTTGCTTTCGTAGGTTTTGATGCCGTCAGTACAGCAGCACAGGAAGCCAAAGACCCTAAAAAAGGGATGCCTATCGGTATCATCGGCTCCTTGATTATCTGTACCATCTTGTATGTGCTTTTCTCCTACGTGATGACGGGTTTGGAAAACTACCAAATGTTTAAAGGTGATGCAAAGCCTGTAGCCACTGCCTTTGCAAAAACGGGATACACGTTTCTAAACTCAGCCTTGATCGTTACTATTATTGCGGGTTATACATCCGTTATATTAGTGATGTTATTGGGGCAGAGCCGGGTATTCTATTCGATGAGTAAAGATGGTTTGTTGCCAAAAATATTCTCCGATCTATCGAAAAACCAAACTCCTTGGAAAACCAATTTAATCTTCATGGTTTTTGTATCCATTTTCGCTGGTTTTGTTCCGGTATCAGATCTAGGGCATATGGTCAGTATCGGTACCTTGTTTGCCTTCACGTTGGTGTGTATCGGGATCTTGGTTTTACGGAAGTCCAATCCAGAAATTGAACGTCCTTTCAAAACGCCTTTCGTTCCGGTACTGCCTATCCTAGGTGTCGTCGTATGTATCTTATTGATGGCCTCCCTTCCTATCGAGAGCTGGGAACGTCTTGGTGTTTGGTTGTTGATCGGCTTGGTAATATACCTATTCTATGGTATGAAAAACAGTAAGATCAGAAAACAACATAAACAAGGCAATCAGGCAAATTTATAATCTAGCCTAGCAAAAAGAAGCCGCTCCTGTTTAGAACAGGAGCGGCTTCTTTTTGCTTTTCAAAAATTCGAACTTACAAACAGATCGAAGTATTGCTTAACGCGATGGGCTAAAGGTTGGTCGGCACCGTAAACCAAAAAGTTGAGCCTTCGCCCTCGATACTCTCCACACCGATATTCCCCCGGTGGCGCTCAATAATGTCCTTGCAGATGAATAATCCCAATCCCAAACCGGAAAACTTAATCGACTCCTCAACCCTAAAAAAGCGATCGAAAACCAAATCCTTTTTATCGTTCGAAATACCGATACCGAAATCGCGAACGACCACACGCAGGTTATCTTTGTTCGACCGCTTGACTTCTACAGTGACCTTGTCCTTTCCAGGAGAATACTTGATGGCATTGGAAAGAAAATTGACCATAACCTGTTCTATACGGTGTCTATCGGCCGAAAGACTAAGATCTTTCTCCGCAAGCAGTTCAATCCTATGCGAAACATCTCCATTGGTAATATCATGAACCACTTCTTTGGCTAATTCTGTCAAATTGAATACCGTATAATTAAGCTGCATTTTACCGGAGTGTATTTTAGTTACATCGAGCAGGTCGTTGATTAAATAGGTAAGCTTATCCGTTTGTTTTAAACTTTTGGCTAGAAAATCTTGGATGAGCTCGACGGATTTCCCTTGATCTATGGATTTCAGTCCGATCTGCAGCATGGCTTTTAAACTTGTAATCGGCGTTTTAAGTTCGTGGCTAGCAATACTCATAAATTCGTCCTTCCGGTTCATTAATTGGCGGGTGGCGATTTGCGACTTGACCAATTCACTTACTTCAAAGCCAAAAAACGCTATGCCATCGATCTGTTCCCTATCGTCAAAGATTGGTGTAAAAAGGTAATCAATCCAAGCTTGTCCAATCTCATTGCCATCACTGTCAAATTTTGTAACCCTAAAGGCTTTTCCTGAAAGCGACAGGCCTTGACTTAAGATTTCCCCGTCCTTTTGGTACAAGTTACGATCCACAGCTACTTTGTGTGCCTCTGCAGATGACAGTCCCAAAAAGTCGTAACCGGAATAGAAGCGCTTGAATGCAGCGTTACTGTATTCATACCGAAGTTCTGCACCCCGCCGAATGGATATCAGCGCAGGCGCATTGGCAAACAGCTCATAGAACTCCTTTTGTTGTCGGAGGATAAAATCCTGCAGTTCCTGCTTTCTGCGCTCCACAGCTTTAATGCGTGTCACATCCACGACCGAGCCGACCATGCGATATGCCACGCCATGTGTGTCATGTTGCACACTACCGCGATCCAATATCTCGGCATAAGTACCGTCGGCACGCATAAAGCGATATTCTGCCAGCCAGGTTTCATTCTGTTCATTGATCGTACGATAAACACTATCTCGCACCCGCTTGACATCTTCCGGATGAATACATTCATACCAAAAATCGGTTGTCTGTGTCTCGGCATTGATCTCGTAACCGAACATAGCTGAAAAGTTTTGACTTCGCCAAATGCTGTTATTCACCAAATCCCAGTCCCATATGGTATCGTTTGTCGCTTCAGAAACCATATTAAAACGATCTTCGCTTTTTGTTAAACTGAGCGTACGCTCGCGCACCCGACTTTCCAACTCATTGTTGAGTGTCTTGAGCGACTCGCGAACACTTAGCAGCTCGTTATAGTTCTTTTTCAGACTTTGCTCACCTTTCTTGCGTTCGGTCACATCGGTGTAGGTGACGGCCAATAGATCCCCGATATTGGTCGCCGTCACGATATACCAATGGTCGTTATCCAGCTGAATTTCGGTCTGCAGGTTATCCCCCGAGGAAACGATATCTTTTAACTGCAGAAAAAGTTTTTCATTGTACATCCCTTGCAATTGCTTCCGGAACAATAGCCCCGAAAGGTCTTGTTCCCCCAGGCCTGCAATCTGTTCAGCGGTCGTATTTGCTGCATAGCATTTAAAATCAACTATTTCTTTCTTCGCATTGCGAATACTGGTGAATATTAATACCGCACTGAGACTCGTTTTGAAAACACCGACGATGATATCACTCAGTTCGTTTAAGGCTGTAATATCTACAAAGGTGATGACCACGCCATCCGACTGTCCATCGATACGAACATAAGGCATGATCCGTAGTAAGCAAATACGGCCATTCTTCAGTTGGATTTCACGTTCAGGCAGGGCAGAATTATTCTTTAGCGCACTATCAATATCCGCTAAGAAATTTTCGTAGTTGATATTGTTAGAAATATGTTTGATGGGTCTGCCGATATCTGCTTCGATCAAGTTGACCATCTCCACCGCCGCCGGATTAAATTTACGTATACGTCCTGTACCGTCAACAAAGATCTGCCCGATATCGACACTCTTGAAATAATTGTTTAAGTCGTCGTTAAGTTCGATAAGTTCCTTAATCTTCTGTTGATGTTCGGCATTCAGCGTATGCAACTCTTCGTTTAGCGATTGAAGTTCTTCATTGCTGGATTGAAGTTCTTCATTGGCCGATAGCAACTCTTCGTTGCTGGATTGTAATTCCTCGTTGGCCGTATCCATCTCCTCTATCGCCACTTGCAGGTTATTGCGTACTTCGCTCAGCTCGCTTTCCAATTCGATCAGATAGGTCGTTTGATGCTCATCTGTAGCGACCTGGGGTTGATAATTTTGAGGCTCCGCTTCAGTTTCAATCTGTCGGAAAACCACGAGCGTAAAAGGTTTTTCCAAATCTGGATTAGCAGGACTCACATCTATATTGATCACCAGTTCCTCCTTGGCGTTTTTTACTCGTAGTCGTTTTAAAGACTTAGCGACGTTATCTTTCCAAACTGCACGTATCGTATTGTTCAATAAATAGGATATCTCCTTGGGCACCATCTTCAGGAGGTTCATCTCCAATTTTTTCTCCGGGAGTGACAAAAACTTCCGATAATTGCCGATCGTATCTTTAACCTCAAAATTCTTATCAATAAAAGCACCTACATAGCCGTACTGTTCCATTAAAAACTGTTGGAACAACTCTTCTGATGTTTTCTTCGGCTTCTTTATTGTACGAACCGGAAACTGTCGTTGTATACCGCCTCGTTCTGCTCCAACAAATTCGGTTGCCCGAGGAATAACACCTGTTTTCTTAAATATCTTCCACTTGCTGCTGATTTCCTTTACACCATCCTTAATCGGAGCGATCGTTTCACTGGGTCCCAAAAACAGATAACCATCCTGATTTAACGAAAAATGAAAGGTCGTTAAGATATTGTGTTGCAATAAGCTGTTCATATAGATCAACATATTGCGACAGCAAATCAAATCGTTCTTAATAAACGGTGGAGTTTTGATGACGTTATGCTTGGCAAACACAATCTGTTTCCGAATATGGGGAACAACGGAAATACGCTGCCCATCCTGTATAAAATATTCGTTGAACAAATTTTCGGGAATATCCTTACGAAAAGAAGCCGGATAACTATTTCCGGAAGCAATTTCTAGACTTACTTCATCAATATCTGACGCGAAAATCTTGATGTCTAGATTTTTTTTGCTTTTCTTTACGTATTGATCCATCAATATGGCTACCGAATAAACTTCTTCACCCGTGCTACAAGCACAAACCCATATCTTAACCGTTTCTTTATCTTCTTTATTATCTATAATGTCTGGAATAGCCTTGTTTTTTAGAACATCAAATGCTGCTTGATCTCTAAAAAATCGCGTTACACCAATCAAGAAGTCTTTGCTCAACAAATCTACCTCCTGCTCACTGTCTTTTAATAGCTCCAAATATTGATCAACGGAATCGACGTGCAATGCTTTCATACGGCGACCGATCCGTCTAAAAATCGTGGGCGTTTTATACAAGGAGAAATCGTGATCCGTTTGCGTATGCACTAGCTGAAACATTTCATTTACGATTGCGGCATCCACTTCACCGTTTTCGAGCGCTCTTACCGGTGCCAAGCTGATGTAATCGGCTAGCTTCTCGTACATCGCGGAAATCGGCACAACATGATCAACATTACCCGACTTGATGGCGTTGATCGGCATACTGTCAAATTTCGCCGTCTGCGGATCTTGGGCAATAACCAAGCCGCCATGTTCTTTGATTGCTTCAATTCCAAGTGTTCCGTCACTGCCTGTACCGGAGAGAATAATTGCGATTGCTTTGCTTTTACTGTTTTCGGCCAAGCTGATCAAAAAATTATCGATCGCATTATTGGGTACCTTATCTCCTTTTTTCTCCAAATGTAAACGTCCCTGCCTAATCGTGATAAATTTATCATTTGGAATAACATATACACAGGAAGGCTCCACCAATTGGTTCTCTGCCGCTTCGATAACCTGCATATGCGTGTGCTTCGACACGAGCTCCACAAGCAGGCTTTTATAATCGGAAGAAAGATGTTGAATCAAGACAAAAGAAACCTCTATTTCCGAAGGAATACGATCGAAAAGGTCGTGGATAGCTTCCAGTCCACCTGCTGACGCTCCAATACCTACCACATACTGTGAAACCGTCTTTTTTTTGTTTGCCATTCGAAAGAGAAATTAACGCTTATGTTCTAAAAGGAAGCTACGGACGGTGTTGGCTATCTGCAGTTCTTGTTCGTGCCAAGGCAATGCCGTCTGGTTGACGGTTTCCATCCATATCTTAAAAGAATGACGTGGGTGATACGTTGTACCTCCCACTTCAAAATTTATCGCTTGATGTGGATTTCCTCCCCACTCTATCGTTTTAACGACCTCTGGTCTGAAACATACGATATAGTTAGGCTCTGTGCTGGAAATTGGTATGACGAGCATTCCGCTGGCTAATTCACTATAGTTGATTGCCTCTTCCAGTACGCTTGCCAAATTGTGCGTCGAATAGACTTGGTTGATCTCTTTCGCTTGCAGCCATAAATAGAGGTTATCCAAAAAGGCACGCTCCGGTGTTTCGCCGCTTACAAACTGTTGGCCTGCCTCAAATATTACGGCACCCGACGCCCTAAATAATTTAAGGAGGTTGACTTCGCCAGAGAAAAGCCCATCTTTGATACCCGATTTATATACGGCATCGATAACCAAGTTTCTGTCGCGCTGTAGATCGGATACGAATTGATATTCACTGTTATTGATAATCGACGATATCTTTGTGGAGATTACATTGCTCAGCAAAGCCAAGTTGACACCATCTTCAAAGTTTAGTCCAAACGTAGAACAATGATGACAAGCTATCAAGCCCCATAGTTTTCCGTTATGAATAACACGTAACGACATCGAGCCCATTACCTTCATATTGGAAAGGTATTCCAGGTGCACATCAGCGACGCCACGTAAAAAACACGCAGACAGATCAGTAAACGCGTTCGTTAAGGGATTGATGACCGGATAGAGGCGTGAAGGCGTATAGGTACCGTCAGGAATAAGGCGAATAGGATTCTTGAGATACAATTCCCTTGCTTGGCGAGGTACATCGGAAGCAGGAAAGGTAACCCCCAAATAAGGCTCCAGTGTCTTGGTTTTTACTTCAGCAATCACCGTCCCATTCCAGTCCGCATCAAATTTGTACATCATCACACCATCGATTCCCAACATCGACTGCAACTCTTTCACAATCAGATCGCAAGCTTCTTGGAGTTCTGATGTGGTATCCAGCGCGGCAACCAATTCGCGCACTTCTTGTAATCCGCCGAATTTGCTTTTCGTAGACTCCTGTTCGGGTTGCACTTCCAACAGGTAATAGCGATCATGTTCGCTGATCAACGCGAAAAAAGGGAGATCTTCTATAACCAGTCTAAACGTGATTTTTTTACTTAAACTCTGAGTCAAGACGCCTTTGATATCGTCCACACCGTCCCTTACAAACGAATCAAGTGACGCGCCAACAATTTCCTGCAATTCCTTGTTGAGGTAAGTCGCTAAATTCACACTGATCTGCAAGATACGTAGATCATCTTTATCCAAGAGCATGATCGCCCCGTGAGGCTGTATAGTATTGATGTGGTGTATAGGAAGGTTTCCACAAAATTCCGAATCAAAGTTGGCTTTACGCATAATGCTGTACTAGTAATCTATTTTACCGATAAGTTACAAATTAACAAAAAAGCCGATAGCAATCAAATCAAATATTTCCATGTTAAACGTTAAAACACCTACATATACACGCATCAGGTATATCTACGCTCTATCCGTGCGTGATATACCTACTTGTGATGTTGTGATGCGAAACGCAAATAATCCACGAGGCAGGTTCATTATGGTTTACAAAAAAGGCTTCATCTCCTCCTCAATCTGTTTACGATGCCCCATGAGCCGTTTGGCATATTCTTCTTGTTGTTTTTCCTCGTCGGTGACCGGAATCCATTTCGGCACTTGGGTTGCTTTTCCGTCATCGTCCAAAGCTACAAAAACAATAATGCAATGCGTTTTCTTCTCAAAGCTGTTGCTTTTTAGATCGCGCGCATATACATCAATTGCGATATGCATACTACTGGATCCAGTGTAGATCACATGGGCCTCTACTTTTACGATCTGCCCGATTTTGATCGGCTGGTAAAAACGAATGCCACCGACATAAACCGTCACACAGTAGCGGCTGCTCCACGTGCTGGCACAGGCATAGCCAGCTTGGTCGATCCATTTCATCACGGCTCCGCCATGCACTTTTCCGCCATAGTTTACATCGGAAGGTTCCGAAATAAATTGAAAAATCAAAGGTGTATTCATATGGACATTTATTGCTTGCTCTCTAACTAACCTTTGCCAATCGGCAAATGTTTGCCAAACTCATCTTTTTTGCACGCCGGCAACACCGCAAACCCGACGCCACCGATGGTCGCAATAAGAATTAGACGGGCCTATGTGCAAGGAAATAGCAGATAAAACATCAAAACTTCGAAATGTTAAAAAGTGTTAAGAAAAACAGACGAGGGTACTACAGCCGAACAAGCGTCGTTTAAGTAGTATAATTTCATAATTTAGGTTAATAATTGGTTTGGTAAAATCCTGGAGTTCCCCGCTTCAGGATTTTTTTATGGTTTCTTTTCTTGCGTGAAATAATCGTAAGTCATCCGAGCAATCGCTGCAATAATGGCTTCGTTGGTTGCTAAATCCGCTTTAGACTGGCTTACAAAAACGGTTATAAAAATCGGTATGCCATCAGGCATAAAAATAACGCCAGCGTCATGTACGGCAGCAGTAATACCACCCCTAGTGCCCGAAAAACCTGTTTTATGTGCCACAATGGTGCCTGAAGGGAGATCCCCTTTCAGTCGTTTCAAGCCCGTTTCAGTTGTCTTCATAACGTCCCATAGAAAAGTGTGGCTTGCTGCCGATAATTCCTGCTGGCTATTAGCCAAGTAAGTGCGCATCAGATCGGTACAGGCTGCAGCCGTTGTCCAGTTCATAAATTGCATATCCCAATTGCTTTGCATGGTTTTCTCATTGATGGCAATAGCCAGATCGTGCACCCCGCGATCTTTAAAGAAACGATCAACTTTAGTTGGCCCGCCAAGCATTTTTAACAGGATATCACAAGCCACATTGTCGCTTTGGGCAAGCATATAGCGCAAGATTTCCGACAGTGGCAAAGTAATGCCCTCTGGATACTTATCACGTAGCGGACTCCAGATGTCTGGTGTAAGGTCTTTTTTCTTTATTTTGACAGGTTGTTGCAGGGCAAATTGCCCTTTATCGATCGCTGTTAGCATGACTATAGCGATATGAAACTTAAACACACTTTGCATAGGCAAATGTTCTGCCGCTCGAACATATACAGCTTCCGACTCATTACCACGTTTTATGGCTACTGCCACAATAGCATCTTTATCCTGCGTGTACGCTTCAATTTGCGTTTGCAGGGCCTGCATTTGCGCCGAGGCGGAAAATGCGCCTAGCATAACGGCAAAACCAAGGAATAGCAACTGTTTGATCATGTGTGTAAAGGTATGTTTTTAATCTGCCTACTAAGTTAGTGATAAAGGGCAGCAATAAACCAATAGCTACTTAAAATTACGCCCTTTGTGCAAAACTTGGACAGCCGTGGGCTGGCCGGTGTGTTCCAGTTCCAACAGCCAATCGTTCAGGTTGATGCACTGCTTAACAACCACATGGATCACCTGTCCTTCTATTTGAACAACCCCACTAACCATCAATAGTTTAGACTGTAGTATCTCCCGTCTATATTTAACAAAAGTCTTTGCCCATACCACTAGATTTGCAAACCCCGTCTCATCCTCGATGGTCACAAATAACACACCTTTTGCCGTTCCCGGGCGCTGCCTCACCGTCACGAGACCACACACCTTTACCGGCATACCGTTCTTCACCAAAGGAAGTTTATGCGCTGGCACAACATGCCTTTTATCCAACTTCTCGCGCAGAAAATGCACAGGATGTGCTTTGACAGAAAGTCCCATGCTAGCATAATCTTGCAGCACATGCTCGCTCTCCATCATAAAAGGAAGCTCAATTTGAGGTTCTGCAGCCGTGGACGACAATTGCCCTTTGAACAAGGCTGTCGGACGATCCCGCACCGCGGCCACCTGCCATAAAGCCTGCCTTCTGTCGAGCCCTATAGATCGAAACGCATCAGCATCGGCCAATTTCTCCAAAGCCGTAAGGGGTATGCTATCCGCTAACCGTTCAATACTATGATAACCCTCATGTCGCTCCGCGATCAATCGCTGCATGTCATCCTCCTGCAATCCCTTCAACTGCCTAAACCCCAAACGCAATTGGTGGAACTCGCAGCCATATTCGCCTTCCAAGGTATTATCCCACAGCGAATGGTTGATATCCACCGGTAGCACCGTTATGCCATGCTTTTGTGCATCGATCACAATCTGGGCCGGATGGTAGAAGCCCATGGGCTGGCTATTGAGCAAGGAGGCGGCAAACACATCCGGATAATAGCATTTGATGTAACTGGAGATGTATACCAAAAGTGCAAAAGAAGCGGCATGGCTTTCCGGAAAACCATAGCTTCCAAAGCCTTCCAACTGCTTGAAAACCCGCGCGGCAAATTCCTCTTCATACCCGTTGGCCAGCATGCCATCGATCATCTTCTTTCGAAATTGGCTCACCTCGCCCTTCGATTTAAAGGTTGCCATACTGCGACGCAGTGCGTCGGCCTCGGCAGGCGTAAAGCCTGCAGCGACTATAGCTATTTCCATAGCCTGTTCCTGAAACAGGGGTACGCCTTTGGTTTTTGTCAGGATACCTTTGATTTCCTCCGAAGGATATTCAATGTCTTCCTCTTCGTTTCGCCGACGTAGATAGGGATGCACCATATCGCCTTGGATGGGCCCGGGGCGAACGATAGCCACCTCGATCACGAGGTCATAAAACTCCCGTGGTTTTAAACGCGGCAACATGGACATCTGCGCCCGGCTCTCTATTTGGAAAACCCCCAGTGTATCGGCTAAGCTGATCATATCATACACCCGCGGATCAACCGGATCGATGTTAAACAGCGTAAGTTCCTTTCCGTAATGTGCCTTCACCAGATCGAAAGCCTTGTGGATGCAGGTCAGCATGCCGAGCCCCAGTACATCCACCTTCAGAAAGCCCAAGGCTTCCAGGTCGTCTTTGTTCCATTCAATATTCGTACGGTTTTCCATCCGCGCCGGAATGAGCGGACACAGCTCATGCATCTTGCCCTGCGTAATCACAAAGCCACCAGTATGCTGCCCCAACTGCCTTGGGAATCCCATCAATTGGCCCGTCAGTTCCAATATTTTCCGGAAGTGAGGATCATCCACAGAAAAGCCATGCTCTCGAAAACGCGCCACATCCAATTCATTATCCCAATGTGAACTAATAGTTTGCGACAATCTACCTAAAGCATCCATCGATAATCCCATGGCCTTTCCCACATCGCGCAGAGCTCCTTTTGCGCGCTCTTGCGTAACGGTAGCTACAATGGCGGCACGATCTCGCCCATACTTTTCATAGATATATTGAATAACCTCTTCCCGGCGTTCATGCTCAAAATCCACATCAATATCGGGAGGTTCATCACGCGCATCCGACATAAACCTAGCAAACAAAAGCTTAATCTTAGTGGGGTCAACAGCTGTGATTTCCAAACAGTAACAAACAATAGAATTGGCTGCCGACCCTCGTCCTTGGCACAGAATTCCGCGGCTACGGGCAAACTGCACATAATCGTGTACCGTTAAGAAATACGAGGGATAGTTCTTTCGCGCAATAAATTCCAGCTCCATTAGAATCTGCGCGCGATGTTCCGCCGGAATATCCCCATTAAAACGTCTGGCCGCACCTTCCCAAACCAATTTTTCCAGTTCCTGTTGTGGCGTACGTCCACCATGGGTCAGCTCTTCGGGGTAAACATAGGTCAATTGATCCAATGAGAAGCTGCATGCCGCGGCGATTTGCAAGGTATTGGCCAGCGCTTCGGGATATTTGCGAAAAAGGCGCCCCATCTCCTCCATAGGCTTTAGATAGCGCTCGGCATTGGCATGCAGCAGGTAACCGGCCTGCTGTATGGTACATTTCTCCCGCACACAGGTTAAAATATCCGAAAGTTCGCGGCGACTGGGCTCATGGTAATGCACATCCCCTATAACAACGACAGGCAATTGCAGTTTATGAGCAAGCTCCTGCACCCGAAACAAACGCTTGTCATCATCACCAAGGTACAACTTGGATACACCCAAATAAAACTGTTTACCAATAACTTGTGCATACCAATCTATATCATCCCTATACTTATCTTCCAGCGAAAAATCAGCCGTTAATTGATCAGGTGGCACCGCTATAAACAGTATATCTTTATTATGGGAGGCAATATCTGCTCTGTAAAGGTGGCATTTGCCTTTCTCGGCGCGCAGGTTGCCTTTGGAAAGCAGTTCGCACAACACCGCATATCCCGCTTTGTTTTGGGGGTATGCCAATAAGCTACAGCCATCCAACAAATCAAGTCTGCATCCTACAATGAACCTAATACCCTTCTTTTTGGCAGCAATATGCGCCCGGACGATCCCCGCCAAGCTATTTCTATCCGTCATGGCGATAGCCCGATAACCCAGCCTGGCAGCTTGATCCATCAGTTCTTCGGGATGGGAAGCACCACGGAGAAACGTAAAGTTACTGGTTACCTGAAGTTCGATATACTGTTCATCCATCATGCAAAAAAGCCATGTAAATACCATTCGGGAGACACATCAGTGGTATAATGCCCCAACCGAAACAGCCAATATCTTCTCCCTTGTTCATCTTCCACATAATAATAATCGCGGTGCTCGCCCGCTTCCAGCCACCACTCCCGCTCGATACGTTCTGGACCATCCGCCCTTTTGATATGGTGCACCTGCCCCTGATAACGAAAAAGCATGGGCGGATAGTCCGGAATGGGAGCTGCGACCTCAATGGCATGCGGTGGGTGCAACATTCTGGTGGGCCGTGGCCTATCAAAAGGCCAAGCTATTGTTTTCTTCTCGTTCAGTGTAGCAGCCGGCCGGATGGATCGCTCTGGCCAATGCTGTGCATTGGGAAGGTACCGATTGATGCGGCAATAGCGATCTCGGGCTTTGATCTTATCCAATAGCTCCACAATATCGTTATCAGCCAAGCCAATATTCCCCTTCCACAAGAGCTCCTGTAGCGAGGGCGCATCATCTACCATAAGCGCATCCATGATAAAGAGCTCTATGCCCAATCCGGGGGCTATTTGTCCTATCTTTTGGGAAAATAGCCCACATAAATGGGGTACATGGGCCGAGGGACGATTGGTACCGATCTCTACCGACTGCACTTTTCCATCCACACGGTAGCAGGAAAGCTTTGCTTTGCGCAATCCTTTTCCCTCTCCGGCCAGTCGTTGGCACAGGTTGTTCAGAAGCTTGCCTATGGCTACTTCAATGCTCTTATCCGTACAGATGGGCTCCAAGCAAGGCAATCTTTCCGTGTAGGGCAATATGGGCTGCACAGGTGTAAGATATTCCTCGCTTTTCCCTAGAAACTGCTGTAAGCGCGTCACTATATCGGCCGTAAACCGGCGTTTCAACACCGCAACAGGTATGGAGGCAAAACTGGCCAAAGTTCGAAACCCTAGTTTATACAGGCGATCTACCGTGCTCCGCTCCAAGCGGAGCGCCTCTGGCGGCAAATCTCCCAACAAAGCGAGTTGTTTACCTTCCTCCACAAGCCTAGTTCCACAACTATAGTGGGCAGCAGCCCAAGCGGCACCAATGGTACCTGCACTACAGAGATATGCTTGATAGCCCTTACTAGCAAGCTGATCGACAATCGCCGACAGGTAATCTTGTTCTCCCCCCCAAAGATGTGTACATCCACTGATATCCAACAAAATACTACCATATTCATCAAGCGATACTATTGGTGTGAATTTAATACACCATAACGCCAATGCTTTTAACAGCTTCTCTCTTCGCAAAGGTTTATCCTGCAGTACATGCAGCTGCGGGACCGCTGCTCGGGCATCTGCCAACAGCATATCGGGCATCACTCCCAGCTGTTGAGCAAGGTTATTGCTTGCCGTGATCAACACACGCCCTTGCACCGGCATCACAAAGACGACAGGTACCTGCTGATATTGGGCATGACTACGTAAATACCAATCTGTCAGCAAATAAGGGAACCACAATACCGCATAGCGTTTTTGCATGAGACTATCCTACTTGACGATTTTCCGTTTTAGAACGTTTTACAGGGAGCTCTTGTCGCTGTTTCATGCTGAACGAGTTGTTCTGCCAAGCGACCTGCCACTGACTGGGGTTGCCATTTCGAACCTTCAACAGGCTTACCTCCCATGCAGGAAAGCCTACGCCGGGCAGCCCATCCACAACCACACTGGGCATAGCGCGCACATGCCAACGCACCGCACAGGCCGTCGTCATCTGAACACGTGTTGCGGTGCGCAGCACTAAACCGGTCACTTTGCTGCGCTCCACCACCAACTGCAAACGCCGCGATTGCACAAAGTCCAGATCCTTTACTTCGGCAATAACAACGCGCAGGGCCTCACATTTCAACGCTTCCTCCAAAGCCCATAGAATATCTTTGTCGCGCTTCATGCATACAAAGACCATGCGATCGGGCTCTATCCCGAACGTGCGGATGGACGGCGCAAACAGCTCCTGTGTATTACCGATCCACAAGGCTGTCCCTCCTTTACGCATCAGCTCGCTCAAAAGACCAGCAATAAAACCGGTACTGGCCGCCTCTTCTTCGGCACCGGAGGTCACAAACTCATGAATAGCGCCCACCGGAAAAATGTTCCCTGGAAAGGCCTGTTCCAGCTCCCCCAGTCCTAATGATGCCGATTGGCCATTGGGCTCCTTAAATCCTTGCCAAGCTAAAATCTGTCTTTGTAGGTCGGTGATTGTTTTTTGTTTATCTATTGCTTCTTGCATCTGCCGTATCTCCTTTCTATAACACAAACATAATACTAAATTTTTTAGTAAAAAAGTTTTGTTGATTTTTTAAATAATATAGCCTTTGCCGTAGATGTGATCAAAGTTCTGTACATGCTTGCATGGGCGACATACATGCTAGCTCTTATTCCAAAATCGCCAGTATAGAAAACATAAACGCTAGCTATTTTCAAGAAAAATAAAGTCCTCTATTCATAAAAAAAAAACGTTTAAAACCATACGAGAGCCATTTTAAGAAAAAGACTGCCTAAAAAGCAGTCCAAAAACAGTCTTTCAAAAAACAGGAAATTTGAGCCAAATTCCGCATTGATCGTTTTTTTCGATTGGCGCAAATTTCCTATTTTTATACCCTGGCATCCTTCTATCCCGATGCCAGATCGAGAAAAATCGAGTTATCTTGGATCCATTTTTTTTCGATATTCCCGATAGCCTTCCATGCCATCGAGCGATCAAAACTGGCAGCCAAAGCGCTGCTTGCGGTCGGCCCGGTCGATGATGGCGTCGTGCTTGGAAATATGCCTGATCAGCTCCATGTGACAAGTAGCATAGAGCTGCTGGAACAGTTTAGTCGCTCCTGTGCGGAAGGGATATCTGCGCGTACCTTGATACAGTATTTTCGAAAACTTCCCGTATCTTTAGTCATCCAAATTATAAAGCGATGCGCAACCTAGCAATTTTATCGACGATATTTGTATATATGCTGTCATACATGGGTGAGGCAAAGGCACAACGGAGCGCCAAAAGGCCAAACATCGTGTATATCATGAGCGACGACCATGCCTATCAGGCCATCAGTGCCTACGGACATGGCTTAAACCAAACCCCCAATATAGATCGCTTGGCCAAAGAAGGTCTGCTCTTCACGCGTGCGAGCGTCACCAATTCCCTTTGTGCGCCGAGTCGTGCCGTACTGCTCACGGGCAAGCATAGCTATATCAATGGCAAGATAGACAATGAGGCAAAATTTGACTGGAGCCAGGATAATTTCGCCAAGATACTGCAGGCCAACGGCTACCAAACAGCACTGATCGGCAAAATCCATATGGACGGCTTGCCGGAGGGGTTCAACCATTCTGCTGTCTTGATCGATCAAGGTGAATACTACCAACCCAACTTTATTATCAACGGTAAGAAACAGCAACTTTCGGGTTATGTTTCCGATCTTACCACCGACATGGTGCTCGACTGGATTGCTGAACGGGACACCTCAAAACCTTTCTGTGTACTCTACCACCAGAAAGCCCCACACCGCGAATGGCTACCTGCCCTGCGCCATATCAAGCAATACACAAGCAGGTCGTACCCAGAACCGGCAACCTTATTTGATAATTTTGATGGGCGTGGTACGGCGGCCAAGACCGCCGAGATGAGCATCGCCAGCCATATGAACTGGGCAGGCGACAATAAAGTACCTCCGGCAATGATGGACGAACTGGGCCTGCAGGAGCATATGCAATGGGACAAGGCCGCTTACAATAACAACTTGGGTCGTATGAGAAGTACAGAGCGTGCTGCTTGGGACTCCGTTTACCGGCCCATCATGGAAAAATTTAAGGCGGCATACCCCAACATGTCTGACAAGGAGCTATTGCAATGGCGCTACCAACGCTATATGCAGGATTACCTGGGCACGGTAGCCGCTGTGGATGATGGCGTGGGACGGCTGCTTGACTTCCTGAAAGAACAGGGGATCGACGACAATACCATTGTGATCTACACGTCCGACCAAGGCTTTTATCTGGGCGAACACGGCTGGTTTGACAAACGCTTTATGTATGAAGAATCACTTCGTACGCCCTTACTGATTCGCTACCCCAAAGAGATCGCCGCAGACCAACTATCGGATGCCTTGGTACAAAACCTAGACTTTGCGCCAACATTATTAGACTATGCCGGCATAAAAGCCCCCAAAGACATGCAGGGCAGCTCTTTTCGGCGCTTGGCGGCAGGACGGGACAATAGGTGGCGTGATGCCGTATACTACACCTATTACGAATACCCGAGTATACACATGGTCAAAAGGCATTACGGCATACGTACCGACAGGTACAAGCTGATCCACTTTTATTATGATGTAGATGAATGGGAATTATATGATCTAGAAAAAGACCCCAACGAGCTTCGGAACGTATACAATGATCCTGCCTATGCCGCGGTGAAAAAGCAGATGAGACAGAAGCTTCAGAAACTGCGAACGCAGTATAAGGATTCTGAACAAAATGATCTGCGTTACCTTCCTGCGGAAGGTTAACAGCAGTTACATATCGGCCGTCATTACACGACCAATTGCTGCACCGGGAAGGGCAGCGTAAGATTTTGTGCGTTTTGTTCCGCAGGTACCTCTTTGGCTTTCAATGGCAGTAGCAATTGGAATGTTGTTCCTTGCTCCAGAGTGCTATGCACATCCAGTTGCCATCCTATGCGGGCGATGAGGTCTTGGCAAAGGGCCAAACCCAAACCGCTGCCCTTTTCATTTTTGGTACCCGACAGGCTAGTTTGGTGTTCCCGCTCTTTTATCTTTTTCAGCACGACTTTGTCCATTCCACAGCCAAAATCACGCACGTACACAAAAGATCCTACAGAAAATGGCTCGGTAGATGTACCGATCTCTATGGTACTATTTTCGTGGCTAAACTTTATCGCATTGCTCAACAGGTTCCGTACGGTAAACTGAAACATTTCTACTTTACCAAAAGCTACAACATGCTCGGAAATCTTATTGTCCAATGAGATATTTTTATTGCTCATCTGCAGGGCAAATAAACGAACGACAAGTTCCACCTGTTGAAATACGGAAAAAGCTTCCAACTTACTTTCCTTGATATCGAGCTGTTGGGAAGTCCAAAAAAGAAGATTTTCCAGCACCTTTTCCGAGACCTGTATTTGGTTGCGCAGTAGCGTGTTGACCCATTTGTTATCTTTATCGGTAAAACGCAACTCTTCGGCATGGGCCAGCAACATTTTCAGATTTTGGAAGGGCGTGCGGAGATCATGGGAGGCGACGGACAATATCTTCAGTTTAAAATCTTCTTTCTGCCTTAGCGAACGATTCTTTTTCTGCATTCGCTTAAAGAAGAGCTCATGCCGGGCATTTTTTATCATCAGCTTCTTTTTTTCTGTCTTAAGCCGTCGCTCCCTTTTGGCGAACTGCCATAGCCGATAGCCCAAACATACCATTATGCTTACAAGCGCAATGTTCAATGCTATTAAAATAACTTCGTTTTCCATAAATGTTCCTTAAACTTCCGAAGGAAGCAGTGATACGATTTTACCGGCGAGTCATTATTTTGTATAAAATACGATAGTTACACAAACTTTCACAAAAAATGTTTGGTTGATTTGAAATTTCAGGTATAAATACGACAAATAAAGGCATTCAGCAAAAACCAATATCCGGCTGAGCAATAAAAAACGATATCGCTATTGAAAAACAACGTCGGCAAAATATTCGGGCAGATGAAAATTAGGCGTTGGCCAATCTATGGGCTTCCATGATAAAAAATGGGGATTGGGCAGCCCGTCACCACATTTATAAAAATTGGCATGTGCCGATAGTCCCGACAGATGGGGAATATGCGTGTGGGCGAACACAGTGTTCGGTATATACATCAACATGTTCCAGCGCTTGTTGTCTTGTTGGCTCACGATGGATGTCGCCGTCATAACTTCCTTTATCAGCTCCGACTTCAACCGGGTCCTATCCGCCTTTGTTTTTGGCCCATAGCCTATGAGTCCAGTTCCGGCAACATTAAATTCGATGTTGTAGTAGTTCTCCCCTTTATCAAAGGAGATAAAAAACTCGACGCAACTATCTTCCCACACCGATTCATTTGTCCGTACATATTGCGCTTTGATAAACTCTTCTTCTACCGCAAAATGCAAGAAAATTCCCTGATTGTTATGCGCAACCTGAAATTTCACGGCAGGCCTATCGGGAAACTGATCGGGCCAATTCTGCTGCGACAGCGCATGCCATTGCAGCACACGCATTGGCCGAGCGGCATTAAAATAATCAAACTCTACCAGAGATACATCCAAGTATTCTATCGTCAATTTATCCATATCTCTTAATTTTTACGTTCAAAACTAGCAAGCAGGATTTCCTTCAATAAGGACGTATGCGCTTCCAACTCGGCTACTAATTTAAGCTGCGCTTGGGTACGAACCAAATTATGGCTAGGGTATTGTATCTTATAGTAGGTGTCTCCATTCAGGTAGTCGGTGAGAAAGCGCACCGCTTGCATATAAGGTAGCAAGAATACACCTTCCAACAGCGATTCGACCTCCGCTTCGTTGAGAAAGTCTTTGGCTTCTCGAATATAGCCAGCCGTATAGGCCTTGAACAGCGGGATATTCAACTGAATTTTATCAATATCAGCTTCATCTTCAGCCGCTGAATTGATGATCGTTCGAATGGCATCGCCAAAGTCATAGGCGACGTAGCCGGGCATAACCGTATCCAGATCAATCACACATTGCACACGATCTTCCTGGTCGAGTAGCACATTATTGAATTTGGTATCGTTATGAGTAATACGTAGCGGCAACTCTCCTGCTGCGGCACGTCTCAATATGCTTCGCATATTATCCTCGCGCACGAAGATAAAATCCAACAGCACTGTCACCTCCTGCAGTCTATCTGCGGAATCGGCAGCTATGGCCGCGCGCAGATTGTGCATACGGAAGTCTACATTATGAAAATTGGGCAGCACCTCCACCAGGTCGCGCGCATCCAAATCGGCGAGCTGCTTTTGGAACTCGCCAAAAGCGCGTCCCCCAGAGTAAGCCTGCGCTTCTGTCTCGACGATATCATAGCTCTTGGTACCTTCAAGCAGGATAAACATGCGCCAATAGCCATTTTCGTTATCTTTAAAATATAAGGAGCCGGATTTTGTCGGGATTAGGGTTAAGGTACCTTTCCCTACCGCTTCTTCACCGAGGTAAGCCAATTTGGCCTTGAGATGGTCAAGCACAATTTTGGTGTTGGCCATCAGGCCTTCCACATCGGAAAAAATATGGTTATTGATGCGCTGCAAAAGATAACTCTTCCCATGCTGCCTATCTGTTTTCACGCAAAAAGTATCGTTTATATGTCCAGAACCAAATCGTTCCACACTTACGATATTGCCATCAATATCAAAATGACTCACCGAATCTATAATCGTACTATCTTTGCAATCAAACATAAAATATAATTAAAAATACCTTCTAGGTCTATCAGCTCGCAATATCACCAAATAATTATTAAAAACAAAAGGGCTAAATGAAAGCAAACGTTTGCACTTTTTTCAAAGTTTGCCTAAAGCCTGCCGGACCTTTCTATACAAGCTTTCCCAGCACAAAAAATGGACGGGGCGGCTAAGCTATATCCACAACAAATTGTTTTTTTAGTGTGCGGCCTCATTCTATTAAAAAGATTTTGTATTTTTAGGAGACAAAATAAGCGACATGCTCACGGAAATCATTATAATTTTAGCCTTAATTATTTTAAACGGTATTTTATCGGCCTCTGAAATAGCGATCGTATCAAGCCGCAAGGCGAGATTACAGGCACTGGCAGACAAAAACAACCATTCTTCGCAGATCGCACTAAAATTAAAGGAAAATCCGAATCAGTTTTTATCTACCGTACAGATCGGCATCACCTTGATCGGTATCTTGACCGGTTTTTTCGGTGGTGGCAGCATCTCTTCTTATTTAGCACTTCAGCTCAATGAAGTTGCTTTCCTTGCCCCGTATAGCCAGCAACTGTCGGTCATCCTCGTTGTGCTCCTGATCACCTACCTATCCCTGGTTGTTGGTGAATTGGTACCCAAACGTATAGGCATGTCCATTCCAGAGCGTTATGCCTCCTTTATTGCAGCGCCAATGCAGGTGCTCAGCAAGATCGTTAAGCCCTTTGTATGGCTTTTGAGCATCTCTACAGAAGCTATTGTAAAACTATTAAACATCAAAGTATCCGAAAACTCGGTAACCGAAGAAGAGATAAAAGCGCTCGTTGATGAGGGAGTAAACAGTGGTGTTATTGAAAATTTTGAGCACGACTTCATGGACAGGCTCCTGATATTGGGTGACAAGCGTGCGATAAACCTGATGGTCCACCGCTCGGAAATCGACTGCCTAGACCTGGAGAACAGCCTCGAAGAGAACAAAGCCATTATACGCAGATCCGAACACACCGAATTTCCGGTCGTGGATGGCAGCTTTGACCAAGTGAAAGGCGTGATCCATGTCAAAACATTCCTGCGGAAATATATTGATGAACAGCCGATCAACTTTACCGAGCTGATACAACCTATTCCCTTTGTGAATGAAAATACCTCTGCCTACAACATTCTCAATGTGTTTAAAAATGCAAAGGCACAGCTCGCCGTGGTGATAGACGAGTATGGCATTCCTCAGGGAATTGTTTCCATTAAAGACATTGTGCGTACCTTGTTCGGTGATATGGATTCCACAGATGATAGCCACGGAGAGGCTAACATCCGCCGACGGGAAGACGGCTCCTTCCTAGCCGATGGCCGTATACAGCTCAGCGATTTTATGAGCCACTTCAGCCTTTACCTCAGCGAAGATGAGGAAGAAGATCTTAGCAACATCACCACGCTAGGCGGGTTGATCTTCTTAACGCTAGACCATGTACCGCAGGAAGGCGAATATATCCACTTCAAAAACTACAAGCTGGAAGTGATCGATATGGATGGCCACCGCATTGACAAGGTGCTCATCGAAAAACTATCGGCTCTGCGCCATGATATTCCCGAAAATGAAGATTAGTGCCTACTTAGGTGAGGCTCGACCACCTCAATCAGATTGGGTAAAGTCAGCACACCGCTTTGGCGCCACACCTGCTGTCCGTTTTGGAACAAAATGAGGGTGGGTACCCCCTGCACACGGTAGCTCGCGGCCAAGGCATTATTCTTATCCACATCGATCTTAATGACAGATAGCTGATCCTTGTAATGGTCTTTTAAATCCTTTAATATCGGCGCCAACATTTGGCATGGGCCGCACCACGTTGCCGAGAAATCCACCAATACGAGTGGATGTTGCTGAATAATATCGTTGAAAGTTGCCATGGGCTAAAGATACCGATTTTAAGGCAAATATGTAGGGGATCAATACGGGATGGCCAATTCTTCCAGATCTTCCATATCCCCTTTGAACATATTGATATCGACATTTCCTTTGATGCCACGCACGGATCCTCGCTCGGAAAACTGCCAAAAGTGCCAATGTTTTTTGGGTTTGTCCACCCAGAAGTTATAGTTGGCTATCCAGAGCACGTAATTGGAGAATTCCTTTTCGAGAAAGTCGGTAAAGTAGCTATCGCCGGAGTACAAGATAGGCTGCACACCATAATGGGCCTCCACTTCATCCAACCAACGCTTCAAACCGACCTTGAGGGAATCCATGGGCTGGCGCCTGGGTCGCTCTTCAATATCTAGCACCGGCGGCAGATCGCCCGGCTTCAGTCGCACCGTTTGTATAAAATTGCGCGCCTGCAGTCGCGAATTTTCGTTGGGTCGGAAATAATGGTAGGCACCACGCAATTTTGTTCGGCTGGCAGCAGCCTGCCAATTTTCATCAAAACGGCGATCCTGCCTCTTCTCGCCCATAGTGGCGCGTATAAACACAAAATCCAACGGAATTTCGTCGTGAATAGTGTTGACCTCGATCCAGTTTATCTTTCCCTGATACTGCGATATATCGATCCCATACAGGTAGTCGTCGTGTCGCCGCATCAGATCCAGATTACGCTGGCCATGTGCATTGTCGGTATATTTCTCGCCAACGTCATCTCCGTATATCCAACTTTTGATGATATATTGCACATCCGTCAAGAAGAGCAAAGCCCCTAAAATAACGACCATCGTGGGTATTGCGATGCTCCATATCAAAAATTTCCGCTTATCATACGCCTCCTCTTTCACCTTGCTCTTGACCGTTCTCTTGGATTTTGCCATATTGCAGTGAAAATAGTGCATTTATTTTTTATTGACAACAGAAATCCAACAACTCAAACATGCGCGTCTATAATTCCAAAGAATGGTTTACTGCTGCCGTATTCTTTCATCGCAGCGACACCTTTCGCAAACTATGGCCTTTCCTGCTGCTTATGGCGCTTTATTCCTGGGGTATAGCCTACTGGGAACTGGAATACCTGAAGCTCTCCGAGAAAAGCTGGATCAAGAACATCACGATGGTGCACAGCCTGCTGGGCTTTGTGCTTTCCCTACTGTTGGTATTCCGCACCAATACGGCCTACGACCGCTGGTGGGAAGCCCGCAAGCAGTGGGGTACGCTAACCAACGTCAGCCGGTCTTTGGCCTACAAACTTGATGCCTTTGTAGCAACGGACGACAAGCACACGCGAAGCTTCTTCCGCCGAGCCATACCCCTCTATGCCGAAACCTTGTTTAATTTTCTGCGATCGGACTATGTAAAGTTTATGCTGGATGAAAAGGAACATCCCGAGCTCACGGTGCTGGATGACGGCAAACATGGCCCCAATCAATTGGCCGCACTGATCTTCAAGAAAGTACATGTGCTCTACCATCAAAAACAGCTCTCTGGCGAACAGTTTATCATTTTAAACAATGAGCTTCATAGCTTGACAGACGTGTGCGGCGCCTGCGAGCGCATCAAAAATACGCCCATCCCCTTAAGCTACAGCTCTTTTATCAAGAAATTTGTGATTGCCTATTCGGTGACCCTGCCCATTGGTTATGTTTTTTCGATGGGCTACTTCGTGGTAGCGGCCGTTCCTTTTATTTTCTATGTGCTGGCTTCCCTGGAACTGATCGGCGAATCCATCGAGGAACCTTTCGGCGTCGATGCCGACGATTTGCCTATCGACAAGATAGCGGCCAACATCAAAAAACATGTCTCCGAGGTGCTGCAGCCTTGATTTACGCCGTTTTTCAAAGGTGGAATCAAAATAATCTCCCTCATTTTCAACCGATAAAACGATACGACTAAAATAAGTTTTGCAGAAAAGCATAGAATTTCTACTTTTGTCGCGGAGAGTTGGCAGAGTGGTCGAATGCGGCAGTCTTGAAAACTGTTGACTGTAACAGGTCCGGGGGTTCGAATCCCTCACTCTCCGCAGAAAGCTTCAATCTAAGGGATTGAAGCTTTTTTTATGTCCTGCGTTGATCATTCGATTGTTGAGGGCCGAGCACCCTCGGGTTCGATCCGTAGTAGGTTTAGGGTCGAGTGCGGGCTCTGCTGAGCTAAACCAATCCCGGACGCTCAAGTAGAGATATTCGTGCAAAACACTACTGAAAAAAAATCTCACTAAACTTTGTATATTAGATTGACATAAAGAGTTGTATAAATATATTCCCAATAGGTTCGCAAGTTTACGGAGAGCATTTGAGAGTAATATCCACGTTTATGTATATCAGATTTTGTTATGAAACAGACAGCGGAAGCGAGAAATATCTTGGCTCAGATTGATAGCAATACCAAGTTGGGCGATCTGCGTAAAATTGCCAAAGAGATAAAGAAAGACCACGCACTTGCTTTGGAGTTATGGTCGACCAAGCTATTTTTACCTAGACAATTGTCCATCTTGATTATGGACAACAAACTCTTGAGCCAGCCTATAATCGATGGGTTGACCGAAGATATGCGAGCCCACCCTACTGCGGAAAGTAACCAACTGATGGATTGGCTTATGGCCAATCAACTGAACAAAGACAAAAAGAACGTTGCGTTGATACAATCATGGGCCAACAGCCCCTCGTCGCTTCAGCGACGCACCTATTGGTACTATCAGGCAAGATTGAGATGGCTTGGGCAGACAGCGCCAGAGAACACAGCGAACCTCCTTTCGGCAATAGAGAAGAACATCGGAACCGAAGAGCCCGAAGTACAATGGGCCATGAATTTCACGGCTGGCTGGATTGGTGTCTATGAAAAGAAATACCGGGATCGCTGTATCGATATTGGCGAAAAAACTGGCCTTTATAAGGATGATATGGTATCAAAAGGTTGCACCCCAAACTACTTGCCGGCATTTATTGCAACAGAAAGCAGGAAACGAAATTTATAAACTTTTGTAGAAGCCCTCCTCAACAAACTTAACGTGATCAATAGAACTTATGAAAGCACTCACTCCACCATGTATGACAAGTATGGGAACTTAGTGAACAATCCTAGATTATGGAGCAAAAAACATTGAACATAAACAACGTTTTTTGCTCCAGTACATATAACATATCCACTCTCCTAAAGTTGAAACCAATAACCATAAACCTTTAATGGAAACCCCACAAGGTTAACGTATGTTAAATTTCTGAATACGTGCGTAAGAATAAGTTGATTCGTGTATTCAAGAAAAAAAACATCTAATCATAACCCTGCAATATGGCTTTACAACATCCCTCCTCTTTACTTGCTATTCTTTGTTTGGCATCTGCGTTCATAGCATGCGGTAGCGATAAAAGGAATAGCGAAGCAGAGCCGCTTCTGAACCATCAGTTTTCGCTGTATGCTAGCGAGATTCGAGATAGCTTTCAAATTTCTGTCCAACTACCTGAGGAATACATGTCAGACACTAGCAAGCAGCACTATCCTATGGTGCTGCTTACCGATGCTGATCTTTACTTTCCTATGTTGGCACCGGTCATACGGCAATATGAGCGCATTGGACTGCTACCGCCAATTATCCTCGTGGGCATCGGCTATGGTAGTATTCTTAAAATGGATTCCCTACGTGTAAGAGATCTGTTGTATCCAAAAGCGATTACCTCCGATGAAATGGAAGCGCCGGGTGGCGGGTTGAAATTTTATGACTTTATCCATGAACAGCTCATTCCAATGCTCAGTCAAAACTATCGCCTGCGAGAAGAACGCTTGCTGTTAGGCCATTCCTTTGGCGCCAACTTCAGTTTATTAGCTATGCAGACGCAAAGGCAACGTGGCGAACAAACCTTCAATGGTTTTGTCGCTGCCAGCCCCGCCCTATGGTACAATGACTTTTATATCGTTGAGCAAGAAAGGAAACTACCCCAGACTAAGGGCATCGGCAAACTCATCTTGACCGTGGGGAGCAGCGAAGATAGACAATGGAATATCGAACCCGTTAAAGAATATGCAGCGGTTATCCGCAAAATGAAAACCGACTCTATGGCTTTATCGGTTTTCCAGTATGCCGAGATGACCCATATGGAAACGGGAATGGTTTCCATGTTGCAAGGAGTAATTAGCAATTTAGGCATGGTACAAAGAGACTAAAAAAATAAAATCTTAACATCTTTTTACAAACGAAAAGCTTCCCCAAACGTTCAACATATAAACAAGGAGGATATATTATGAGTGAGTTAACATGGAAAGGTCGTTGGAACGAAATTAAAGGTAAAGTAAAACAGCAATATGCTGATCTGACTGACGACGATTTATTGTATGCAGAAGGTAAAGAAGACGAATTAGTCGGAAAACTTCAAAAGACAACAGGAAAAACTAAGGATGAGGTCAACAGTTGGCTGAATGAGTTGTAGGTTTAGTGTAGTTTAGTTTTGGATGAAAAATGCGGATGGTCAAATGGCTATCCGCATTTTTATTGCACGGGACTACCGATTCATTGCTCCATAAACATTGACATGGCTGCTTAACGAACGACTATAATTTAAAGTGTTAGCGAATTGGGATAAAAAATGCGAAGCTCGAAAGGAGCTCCGCATCTCGGACAGCAACTGTCCATATCAATATACCCGTATGATTACAAAAAAGCTCTACATAGACACGGGAACAGCCGTCTTGTCGTTGATATAGGATTGAATAGGTGAAAAATCCGTAATATTATTTCCGCGCAGATCGAGTTCGGCATCTCCCTCAACATAGCCCGGCGTTGTTTTTAATAAAGTCCCCTGCGCCATCAGTTCACCCAATACCGTAATGTTAGTTACATCCGTACTACGAATATTCAACCTACTTAATTTTCCGAACTTAGCGATGGTGGTCATCATCTTGTCGCCTATTGCATTTCCACGAAGGATAATCTGCTCGATATTTACATTTTTATCCAATGCGGCGATATCCGTAATACTACCTGCTTGGTTGGCATTGAAATAAGTCAACGTTGTGTAATTGGCTACAGGGCTAAGATCTGTAACAGGCGTTTCGTTCATACGCAGATAAGTCACTTTTGTTAAGCCCGAGATAGGCGTCAAATCACTCACCTTCGTATTGCCAAAATCCAGTAAGGTCAATTCCGTTGCGTGCTCCAAGCCCTTTAAGCTCGATAGGTTCGCCAAGGTTTGACGGAATTCAATCGCCGTACGAATATTAAGTGATGTTAGCTTTTTAAGATCGCCGCGTGTAATCTTCGCCGTTGTAGCCAGTTCCAATTCCTCTCGGATAAAAGAAGCTAGATCGGCATTTTCAAATTCCACCTCTAAGGTATTCTCATCGATCTGTTCCTCTTCTTCCACAACTGGAGCGTCATCTTTGCTACAAGATTGTAGTACAGCGGTTGATCCCAAAAGCATACATGCCAGTAAAAATGTGTTTAACTTTTTCATGTTTATGTTAATTTTGATTTTTATTCTTATCGCTTGATGTATTTATAAATTGGTGGATAGCCGGACAAGCTTGCCCTTTCACTTGTCGTGTAATAGTTGTCATCCGCGTTGAAGCATACGGCTTCTCCTTGCACCTCTCCCACGTAAGGTAAGCGCTCGGGTGTGCGGGAGAGCATTTGCCAAATCGCTTCATTGGCCTGTCGCTCCCAGTAAAAGATGTTCTGCCTATTACGGATGATCACTTTATTTCCTTGCAAATTCATCGTGGCGGCCGAAGCTTCGCGAAAACCAAGATCACCTACCCAATAGCTATGGTTAGTTTCACTTACTGAATAAGGATAAGGCATCACATATACTTTCGATGCAGCATCACGCTTGGTTACAAAATAGACATCCGAGGTTTCTGGATCCACGAACATACCTTCTACATCATGGCTTCCGTCCGGATATCGTACATTGATTCGCTGTACGGTTGATGCATCAATATCCACGGTCATGCCACGGTTGGCAGGCGTATAGCTAGGCTCTTCGAATTTATATACCGTTACGGGTTGTCGTCTTTCATCGTTGTCCCCCGTATCTGCGATATACAGATAGGGTATACCACTCGTGGCATCCTTCGCAATTTCAATATCTTCCCAATCTTGGTTCGTAGCACCTACCACACGATAGCGGCAGACAATTTCGGCGGTTGCAGCATCCACGAGAAAAATAAAATTTACGTTTCCGCTATCTTCATGTGTCCATAACATACCCGGATTCTTCACACTGCTGCACACGCCCGAACTTTCGTCTAACTGCAGTGGACCTATATTAATGGGTTCAGTTTGATAGGATGCATTAAAAGGAAGCAAATCGGCCATGTAAGAAGCTTGAAAAGGCCGATGGTTTTCCCAATTGAACCCATCTGTTTCTTCAGGTTCCTGTATTGTGGGGCTTTCATCTTTGCACGAGATAGCGCTTCCGCAAGTAAATCCCGTTAGTACTAAGAGCAATAACAATGACTTCATATCTGCACAATCTTAGTTTGCTACCCCATATGCCCCAAAATGGGCTGCCGGTGCAGGTGCTTGGTAACGATCACCTTTTAAGGTCACATATTCTGCAAACTTCGGAACGAAATTAGTGTTTGCTCCCACTCTAGCAGGCGATGCCGCACGTAGGCGAAAATCCGAACCCGCCGGAATGGCGTTTGCATTAGCACGTTGTGCCCAGGCGAAAGTACTCACATTGTAGTTAACAAAAAGTGGATCGTTTGCTCCTGGAGCCCCGATAATATCTGTGGTCGGTATGGGCAATTCCGATCCGATCAAACCATTAGAAGGATTGTTGGCACCTGTTGGATAGAAGTTTTCGGTAATATCCGTTACGGTACCATAATGCCAATTGTATCCAAAACTTAAAGAAGCGGTACGCGGCCTTGTCTCACCCGGTGTAAGTCGCAATCCGTAACGCGAGTTGACAATAAGGTTGTTGTACGCTTTGCCATAGGCATCCGACTCGTAATTAAGGCTACCGCCGCGCGCAGCCTCCGCACGTCTGTATCCCGAATTCACAATAGTATTGTTGTAAAAATTGGTCTCCAAAATACCGCGTTCGCCGGCTTGAGTATCCGCAGACTTCAACCCATTCGTTGCGATGTTGTAAAAGAGGTTGAATGCATAGTCACCCGGAGCACCAGCTTTAATGTTGACACCCTCTCCGCCATTCAATCCTACCACTTCAAACACATTATGGGCCATCAAGGTTTTACCACCATTGGTACGGATGGCGTCATCCAAGGTATAGGCAATATGCGAATGCAATAAAATAAAGACACCATCCTGACGAGCATCCGCTGGACGACAATACCATAGCGCATAACCTCTATCTCCAGCGGCCAAGCGACCGCTCCCACCAGACTCTGGCGTGGTCATAATTGTTCCTTCACGGGCAATCCCTCCGGCATGTAGTACCTCCGCATACTCGAGCACAAGATCGCCTGCCTTGCGACCGGCATGGATCCCGCCCCAAAGACCACCGTATCCGCCATTGCGAGAGGATGCCAAGGCAGCTGCAGACCCTGTGAAAACAACAGGATCTGTAGCTGTACCCTTGACATAGAGCGAGCCATGTACATCGATTACCCAAGCTTCATTCCGAGGGCCGATATTAAATTCGAAAGTAACACCGGCAGGAATAATAACATCCTTTCCTTCCGGTACATTTAAATCACCAGTCACCGTGTATGTTGTTCCCGCAGTTAGTGCTACCGCAGATAAATCACCTGAAATTCCAGCACTTGGGTTTGTTGGGATCTCAACTTCCGGCGCTGTCGGGTTTGCAGGTTCTGGTGCATTTTTACTGCAGCCGACCAAAACCAATAACAAAAAGGGTAAATAGATTTTTTTTGACATCTTCATCATATCTAATTTTAGTTTTTTACGTGATTAAAATCGTTGTTTATAGTTTATAGCGTATACCTAAACGAAAAGACAAACCATACACGTCTTCACGTACATTGGCCATGTTAAGCGGATCTTCTTGATGTGGGTAGAAGCTCTCCGGATTTGCCAATCCACGATTGACCGTGATCTTGTAGGGTGTATTAAGGAGGTTATTTGCTTTGGCGAATACAACAAACTTTCTGATCCCCTTCTCCAAAGAGAAATCCAACACCGACATTGGACTCATGTACTGGTCCGTGCCTTGGTAGGGAGAAACCACGGCTAGTCTTTCACCTGTATAATTGAGTACCAACTGCGCATCCCACTTATATTTCACACTTTTAAAAAGTAGACTCACATTGCCCACATGATCGGACTGCCCCTGCAATGCCCTTTTCTCCTGCACCAAAGTGTAAGTATTCGCCGATCCCGGCTCCTGATTTTGTACGAGCTTCGTCGTTTCGATACTTGATTTGGTGTATGTGTAGTTTAAACGAATTCCATAATTGCGGATGTATTTCGTATAATCCAGCTCCACACCGATGTTATGGGCGTCACCAAAATTTTGGGGCAATATGCGGCTGATGCTCGGACCACGATCGGCAGCAGTGACAGCCGGAAATCCATATTCGATCGGATCGATCAGTTTTTTGTAAAACACACCTACAAGAATCTGATCCAAGGCCGAGGGAAAAAGCTCGTAGCGTAGGTCGAAATTATGGGCAATCGTGGGTTGCAGGTTTGGATTTCCTTCTTCCGCATAGAAGGAGTCGCCCCCGCCGGCAGCACGTCTAGTAGGCACGATCTCAAAGAAACCCGGCCTGCTGATCGCTTTGTAATAGGTCGCTTTCAACCAATTGTCCGTAGCCAAGGTATATTTTGCGCTGGCTGAAGGAAAAAAGTTAATATACCGTTGCTCTTTGGAAAGGTCCGTTGCATTGGCTTCGGCAGCATTGGCATTGATGTCATAGCCTTGAACAGTATGTTCTGCACGTAAACCTACCTGCAGTGCCAAAAGACCAAAGTTCCAGTTACTGTTGATATACCCCGCAGCTACTGCTTCGTTAGCATCGTATACCAGACTACTTCTGTTACCATCACCGAATCCATTGGTAAAAGATTGCCAAGGTAAGTCACCAAAGTTTTGCCAGCCTTCTCCACGAACACCGGTTAAGGTGGCAATGGCTTCATATCTATAATAATTGTAAAAATTGTTCCTAACCTTCGATCGGTACATTCCGCCGAACTTGATCTGTTCAAGAGGCCGAATGGAGGTAGGCTTGTAGGTAGCGTTTACAAAAGCAGAGACATCGTCATCGCGATTGCGCTCCCAGGTTCTTGTGTTGGGCGAATCCTGAAAATAGGGTTGTTCGTCAAAATAACCGTTTTGTTCATTACTCCAACGGGCACTGCGCATGAAAACGCCATCATCCGGCAACTCATTCTTAGCGGTTGAATAGACGAGGTGCCAGTCCAACATCAGCGGATCTGACAGTTGGTGCTTACCCTGTAGGTCGGCTATGGAAATCGTTTGGTAACTATTTGTGATGCGCGTGGTTGGAAATACCGGAAAACCGTCGTTCGAGCTAAAGATCTCTCTTCTATATTGTTCCCGTACTCGAAATTCATTCAGTAGATATTGTCCGCCGTAAAACGAAATGCCGTGTTTAGGCGAAAAATCATAATCCAGTTTAGCGTGAAAAGCCATACGTTGCTGCTGGGTGCTGGTTCGTCTTTCAATCAGTTGCTGCATATTTAACGCATTGTTGGCCGCCACATTGGGCCGTGGATCGTAAAAGTAACTTTGGTTGGGTCTGTAAGAATTTTGGAAGCTTCCGCCCAGCAAAAGGCCTAACTTACTGTTCAAAAATCGTGTTCCGTAACTTGCGCTCGCTAAAATATCGGGTAGGACCTGTTTATTGATTGGCGTAAACATCTTGGGTGAAAAATCTCCCGGTACCGCATAATAATCAGTACCGAAATATTCCGCCGGAGACCGTTTATATACCTCAGAACGATCGTAAGTAATGAACTTACCGTCGTTGCTCATCGTATTGCCGCCAATTTGAAAGTCCGCTTCTAAAAGTCTTCTGTTCTGGGGCACCGATTTCATAACCATATCGATCGTTCCGCCAATCGCATCAGCTTCCATATCGGCCGATAATGACTTGGATACCGTCAATTTTTCCAAAAAAACGGCAGGAAATATATCCAATGGCACAAAGCGATTATCATTGTCCGGAGAAGGAATCTTGATACCGTTAACTAAAGTATTGTTGTAGCGCTTGTTCATACCGCGTACCACGGCATACTGCGGGTCACCATTAGCATTCCGCTCGATGGAGAGACCGGACACCCGTTGTACAACGTTCGCGACCGTGATATCCGGAGATAGTTCGATTTGCTTGGCCGAGATCACATTGATCACATTTGCAGATAGTTTCTCCATATTTCGAGCTTCCTGATCGGTTCCTCTGTAATGCGCCTGCACTTCCACTGCCGAAAGGGTATTAAAATTCGGTTGCAAAGCGTACGTACTGTCTATCCCCCCAGCGACATAGGGGATGCGAAGCTGTTCATAACCCATAAAATCGAAAATGAGGACATAACTACTGGATGGCAAAGCCGGGAAGGAGAATGCGCCATTGAGTCCTACCGCTTTAGAACTTATCACTTCGCCGTTAGGCGACTGCAAGGTAACACTTGCTCCTGTAAGGTATTCCTTAGTTTGTTTATCGATAACAAAACCTCTTATATTGTCGTTCTGGGAAAAAGATAGGGCTGTCCAAAAGGAAGCTAAAACGGCGAGTAAAAATTTATTCATTAACTATTATTTATATGGTCTGTTGTTTGTTTCGACAAAAATGACACTGCTATATAAACAAATTAACAAGCTGATATTAACATACCGTTAACCGTGAATTTCTAATTAAACTCTAATCCATAAATAATATTTTTTTAATTTAATGAGCAACTTTTAATACCCGTGAATCAGCTATATTTCCAGGTTGTAAATACCAGATGATAAACTTAAAGTGACATCGTCAAGAAAGAACGAGTCATAAGCGCATAGATGTATGCCTTTCTTGCCCTAGAAACGTTGATGTCGGTATTTTTTGTTATACTTGCTACTGCAAGCTAGCTGACCGATGAACATTCAATCAAAAATCCTATTTTTATTTTACGTATTTTTCTTATGGACGGCCTGCGTTGTGCACGGGCAAGAACCATTCTTCGACGTCAAACTATGGGAACAGGGACTTCCAAACACCAACGGCACAGATACAGGGGGATATGACTTAGGTGAAAAAAATTATAAGCCTATTATGCGGGTATTTTTGCCTCCACAAGAAAAGGCAACAGGAAGAGCTATTGTCTGTTTTCCAGGTGGTGGCTATGCACAGACATCGTTAGACCATTACGGCGAAGACTGGGCGCCATTTTACAACAACTTAGGAATCGCTCTTGTAGTGCTACACTACCGGGTACCAAAAGGAAAACCTGAAGTCAGCATTTCCGATGCAATGGAAGCCTATCGACAAACGAAACTGCACGCTAAAGCCTGGCGAATCAACCCAACAGATATCGGCATTCAAGGAATATCCGCAGGAGGTCATCTGGCCAGCACACTCACCGCCCACCACCAAGATAGTATAGGAGCAGCTTTCCAAATCCTGATTTATCCTGTGATCAGTTTTAAGTCTCCTTACGCACATAGCGGTTCACGCGACAACTTCATCGGCGCGCCCCCCCTATTAAAAAAGGATGCGACAGTTCAAGAGAGCACAGATTATGAGCGTCGGAAAGTTACTTATGAGGTATTGAAAAATAAGTACTCCAATGAAAACCATATCTCAGCCCATACCCCGCGAACATTTATAGCAAGCAGCGACAACGACAAACTGACGATGAACAGCATCCTGTACTACACAGCACTGCATGAAAAAAAGATTCCTGCTGTATTACATACGTACCCTTCGGGCGGACATGGTTGGCATATTAACGTTAAAAACAATCGGTTTTTGTTTGCTGATCTCGTAGAAAGGGAATTGATGGCTTGGTTACAGAGTTTCTAAACGGCTAAGCCATTAATGACATCCCTTAAGTTCCATAAATTAACGTCAAAACACCAGCATTTTTAAAATATGTTTTTCATGTGGCTTAAGTTATGCCAGATTCCTACTTTATTCCCATTTATCATTAGTATTTTTGCGGTCAGAAATTACGATCATATTCATGGATTCACTTTTACCGTTTTTACACAACCTTACCGACCCGAACTGGCTTGTTGCACATGGCGGACTTTATCTTCTTCTCCTCATTATTTTTGCCGAAACTGGTATCTTGATTGGATTTTTTCTTCCGGGCGATCCTATCCTATTTATTGCAGGGATTATCATTGCGAACATGAAAATTGATCCTTCGCAGGAGATCCCGACATTGCTCTATTGGATATCCTTAATCTGCGTAGCCGCCATTATAGGTAATTTTGTAGGTTATTGGAGCGGAAAATACTTTGGTCATAGGCTCTTGAAGATGAAAGACAATTTCATCTTTAAGAAGCAATATATTTTTAAGGCGCAAGAATTCTATGAACGTCAGGGTGGCGCAGCGATCATTCTAGCGCGTTTTCTGCCTATCGTGCGTACCTTTGCGCCTATCGTGGCTGGGATCGTTGGCATGAATTTCAGAAAATTTGCTTTTTACAATATTACGGGCGCTGTACTATGGGTATCGAGTCTTGTTACCTTGGGCTACCTATTGGGTGAAAATGCTTGGGTACAGCAGAACCTAGAGTATGTTATCTTGGGTATTGTTTTACTGGCCACCGCTCCGGTTATTATCAAAGCCGTCTTCGGGAAAAAGGAGACGATCAAAGCCGAGGCCGTCAAAGAAAACGTGCATTAAGCGAGACTTAAGCGTATCTGTTTGCAGTATATATAGCCGTTTCTGCGTTGTCAATAAGCCCAAGATTGACAACGGATGTCTCAACATCTGCAATGCGATCGTTTACAATCTCTAGATAAGCTTCCGAGCTGGGCTTGAGCACCTCGAACCGTTGCCAATAGGCTTCCAGCCCATTCCAAAAAGACCAACCTTCATTTGATCATCCGGCGATTTCACTCCGCTGTTTTGTATCCTTTGCATGGCGCAGCTATTTATACGTTTTCTATAACAATATGCAAACTGGCGCTATAGATATTTTGGCTAATGGTTGAACAGTTTAGGTTTCTGACACAAAAAAGGGCTACGAAAGGTCATACATGGAAAGCATCACTTCAACCCATACTCTTCCAACTTTCGGTACAAAGTCGAAAGACCGATGTCAAGCAATCGGGCAGCTTCCGTTTTGTTGCCAGCTGTCAATTCGCATATTTTGCGAATGTGCGCGCGTTCCATGGCTTGCAAGGAATACGCCGAACCTCCTGCTCCCTGTTGTTCATGGTCTTGCAAAATTTCCTGCGGCAGATCGGTCGCCTCCAAACTATTGCCTTCCGCAATGATGACGCCGCGTTCGATGACATTCTTGAGCTCTCGAATATTCCCTTTCCAGTGATACGACTGCAGATATTTCATATAGGCTTCGCTGATATCTATCGTCTTCCTACCGATCTTCAAAGCAAAACGCTTCGCAAATACACTGGCAATTTCCGGAATATCCCCAGTACGTTCACGAAGTGCCGGTAGCTGCAACTGGAAGCTCGACAACCGATAGTACAGGTCGGCTCGGAAATTCCCCTTGTCGATTTCCGTTTCCAAAATCCGATTTGTAGCAGCGATAACACGTATATCGACTTTACTTATCTTGGTATCTCCCACCTTTAGATATTCGCCAGACTCCAGCAAGCGCAACAGTTTTGCTTGCAGTTCCATAGGCATCTCGCCTATTTCATCTAAAAAGAGTGTTCCCTTATCGGCCTCTTCAAGCAATCCCTTCTTATCAGATAGGGCACCGGTAAATGCACCCGCTTTATAGCCAAAAAGCTCACTTTCCAAAAGCTCGCGACTGAATGCAGAACAATTTATCGCCATAAAATTCCGATTCTGTCTTTGGCTGGCAAAATGGATGGCGTTGGCAAAGACCTCCTTTCCTGTCCCTGTTTCGCCAAGTAGCAAAACGGACGTTTCCAACGGAGCAACCTTCTGAGCGAGCATAATAGATTTTTTAAGCAGCGGCGAGCTGCCCAAAATATTATCAAAGGCATATTTTTTAAGCGCTTTTTCTTCCAATTGCGCAATACGTTTAGCAAGCTCCACCTTTTCGCTTGCTCGATACAACAGTGGGATAATCCGATGATTGTCATCTCCTTTTGTTAAATAATCGAAAGCGCCCTGTTGGATGGCAGATACGCCATCTGGGATATTGCCGAAGGCCGTAAATAAGATCACTTCAGAAAATGGAGATAGCCTTTTTATGGCTGGAATAAAATCAAGTCCATTACCATCGGGGAGCTTTACATCACAGATGACCACGTCAATATGTTGGTTCTTTAAAACTGCGGTGGCCTTCTTCAAGCTGTCAGCCTCAAAAACCTCAAAACCTTCGCCTTCGACACCGATGATCCGCCCTACCAGTTGGCGAAGCTTTTGTTCGTCATCAATCAATAAAACCTTACTCATTATGCACTTTTTAAATAAAAGAAAAAGCAACTTCCGGAACCGAACTCGCTTTCCACAGCGATCTCCCCACCTTGCGCCTCAATAAACTCCTTACTTATGCTAAGTCCTAGTCCCGTTCCGCCGCTACGCGCACCGGGAACACGAAAATAACGTTCAAATATACGATCGATATATTTAGCTTCGATACCCTGTCCTTTATCAAAAACGGAAAATCGAATGCGATCTCCCTCTTTCTGGACACAAATTTGTACCGTTGTGTGTTCGTGGGAATAACGGATAGCATTCGAAACAAAGTTGGTCAAAACCCATGCAGTCTTTTCATTATCAGCCCATACCCGACCAACTTCATCGTCCAGTGACACCTGTACACTTACCTGTTTATACTCGGCAGCTACGCGATTGGCTTTCACCGCGTAGTCCAACATTGGTTTCACATCCGCTTCGTGCACGTTAAGCTGGATCGCACCGCTCTCCACCTGGGTCATCGTCAATAATTCTTTCGTGATTGCCAATAACCGATCGGCATCTTCCTTGATACCTTCCAGTAGCTGTTTCTGTTCGCCATTCATGACACCAATTCTATGGTTTCGCAAAAGCTGCACACTCATCTGTATGGCCGCAATCGGTGTCTTAAATTCATGGGACACGGTTCCTATGAAATTATTTTTAGCCAAATCCAATTCCTTGAAAGGCGTGATATTTTTAAGCATAATAACTTGTCCAATGTATTTTGACTCTTGCTCGCCGGTAGGCACCACATTGATATCAATGACATCTTTCGCGAAGTAGCTTTGCTTTTTATGCGCATAGATCTTTAAAATACCCTCAAATTGCTGCCCCGCCGCAGGCGAGGCGATGTCGTTAAATACATCACGCAACAAATCATGCTGTAGGGCTACATCGGCGATATTCTTATGCAATATCTGATCGATGTGCAAGGCCGTCACCTTCAAGGCTTCTTCATTGATAAAGATAACTTGCCTATGTTCGTCTACTCCGATTACGGGATCACGCATGTTCTCTACCAAGGTCTCTATACGCTTCTTTGCTTGCAGCACATCGTCCAGTTGACTCTCGGAATACTCTTCCAGTTTTTCCGCCATCTTGTTGAACGACTGCGCCAACTCCGAAAATTCATCCCGCCCATCGAAGTGTACACGTGCCCGATAGTTTGCCGCTGCAATTTGCTTGATACTTTCATTCAGCTTCCCAATGGGATTCGCAACATGAGCGGGCAAATTGACCAACAAGGTGAAAGCAATCACGAAACAGAGCGACCCAACAAGGGACAGAATGATGATAGCGTCGTTGGCCGTTTGATCTGCGACACCACTTTTTAGGGCGATAGCTTCCATATTCAAACGCATGAGATCATCAACAGCCTTACGGATTGCCGACTTCATCATCTCATCATCCGGATTATTTCTTAAACGATCAAGGTGTGCATCAATATCTTCGGTGATTTCCTTTTCCCCGGTCTCCGTTATATTTCGTTGTTGCTTGGCTAAGCTTTCCTCAAAGCGAGTCCATGCGCGCGGATCCTGTTGCAGCTCATCCAACGCTTGCAACATGTTTCTGGAGTATAGCAGGCTATTGTAGTTTGCCGCTAAAATACCGCTGGTATCCTTCCTTAATTGATGAATGTACCAACCACTTAAAGCAGCTAGCATAAACACCATTAGAAAAAGCGTTCCTACGGCCAAGATCAATTTCGTTTTTATTTTCATTGCTCTACTAAATTCCTGTAAAACTTAAGATAAAATTACCAAATCTATGTTCTCCTGCGTTAGCTTATTCAGTAAAACGCGAAAGGTGTCTCCGGCCAAGATAACCTTGCCAAAAGAAAGGTGAGGCTTACCGATACATACGGTACTGATCTTTAGAAGCTCACACTTGGCCATGATCTCCCGAACCACATTCTTGCCCTCCACCTTCACAATTTCGGCTCCCAGCTCGGTGGCCAACTTAAAATTATTGATCAAATGTCGCTGTTTGTCCAGGGCGATCCGATCTACCCGTTCTTTTGGTAGCTGCACATAAAGCACAAACCAGTTGCTGTTGTAGTATCCCGCCAGTCGAGCCGTCTTACGGATCACGGTTTTAGCCGTCTTTTCGTTAGAACTGATGCAGGCCAAAAAACGCTCCTTTTTTGTTGCCCTATATTGCGCCACTTCCGTTTCTACTTTTCGTTGCACCTGCGACGCCACCTCCTTCAGCGCTAGTTCGCGCAGCTGTAAGATGTGATCGTTTTTAAAGAAATTACGTAAGGCGGCAGAAACCTTCGTCTGCTCATAAATCTTGCCTTCTTTCAAACGGGTAATCAGTTCGTCGGCCGTGAGATCGATATTGACCACCTCATCGGCTTGATCAATGACCGCATCCGGCACGCGTTCGCTGACATCCACATCCGTTATTTCCTGAATTTCGTCGTGCAAGCTCTCTAGATGCTGTATATTCACGGCGCTAATCACGTTAATTCCAGCCGACAATATTTCCAGCACGTCCTGCCAACGTTTTTCATTTCTGCTTCCTTGGATATTGCTATGGGCAAGCTCATCCACCAGCACCACGTCCGGGCGTAACTGCAACACCGCATCTACATCCAGCTCCTCCAACGTCCGACCTCGGTAAAAAAGCGTTCTTCTCGGAATTTGAGGTAGTCCATCCAATAGCGCATGCGTTTCGCTTCGTCCATGCGTTTCGATGTAGCCTATCTTCACGTCGATTCCATTCTTCAGCAACATCTGCGCTTCCTGTAACATGCGGTAGGTTTTTCCCACACCAGCACTCATGCCAATATACAACTTAAATTTCCCACGTCTGGATCGCGTAATCAGCTCCAAAAAATGATCTGCGCGTTTTCTTTCTTCCATGTGCTACTTTCCATAATAATACACATTTCGTGGCAGGCTTTTCAATCCCTGCCACGAAAGATGAGTACCTGTACTAAAAACTGACAGCAATAGCTGTCGCTATGGTTGGACTGCTCGTCTGCAGGTTCCCCAAACGATCAACAAAAGTCGCCTCTTTAGCCTGCAAATTTCGAAATTCCATGCGCCAAACAACATTGTCTAAAATAGTGTAATCTGCATTCAGAGAATAACCGACGGTATCAAATCCGCTAGCTGTATCCCCTGCGGATATCAGCACAGCATGTTCGTCGCGGTAGTACTCCCCCCTTGCCGTTAGGCTAATTCTATCAGTTGGCACATACTTAACCAGCACAATCGGTGTATACCAAACGTTGTAATTGTCGCTTGCTTTTTCTTCCTGCTCCATCCCCATATCAAAGCCCGCCGTGATGCCAAATTTAGAGCTGATCTGGTAAATGGCATACAGGTTATGGAAGTAACGCATCTGCCGCACACTGTCGGCCTTGTCGCTTCCCACAAACGAGCTGCTGTTCAGCGTCAGCTTATCGCTTGGTCTGTATACTATCTGATGACCAAAAGCCGGCGTGGTATTCCCTTCCACCCGCTGTATGCGTTGCCACCCGTTGAGTAGCAATCCGCTGATAAACCACCTTCCGCTGCGGGACGTGTAGGAAATTTTGGCGCCCGTTTCATAGTAGGGCGAGTTATCAGCGAAAAGACTGCGTGTCAGCGTCCAGTTATCCTTACCTACAGCACTTTCAAAGCCCAGGTGCGATGAAAATATACCTACCTCGACCCACATATTATGGTGCTTTGACAGCTTCAGGCCCGCGTTCGCCTCGTAAATATTTTTCAATACACCTGGTTCGGCCGCGTAGTTGGCATTCATGTAACTACCGGCGGCCAACGCGAAATTAGCCCGCACCTTTTCCGTGCCGTATGCTGCTTTAATAAAAGCAAGGTTAACACTAACCTCATTATTTCGGTTATGGCTGTATACAAAACCCGGACGGCTATTGTTCAATGGGTTGTTGAAATCATGCAGATAGTATACCTCGGCGTAACCGCCAATCGTCAGCGGGTTGGTGGGCTTATCTTGCGCCGCCAAGTTTCCTGCAACACCTAGCAATACGCTAGCGAACACTACAATTTTATTCATAAATATTTTTTATTTGATAAGGAATGATTTACCGGTTATTAGTTTCTTGACTGTTCGGATAGCTCGTCTAGGGCCAAATTTAACGACAACACATTGATCTTTTCAGGTCCAAAGAGTCCACATAATGGCTGTTGCGTGTGCGCCTCGATAAGGGATAACAGCTTGGCTTCCGATAGCTGACGAAGCTTTGCAATTCTTGCCACTTGAACTTTGGCGGCTTGTACCGAAAAATCGGGATCAAGGCCGCTTCCGCTTGCTGTTATCAGATCCATCGGGATCTGCGATACCGTAAGGCCTCGATGGTGTGCCAACAGGGTATCTACGCGCGCCTGAACCACAGCGAGGTACTCCGGGTTTGACGGCCCCTTGTTGCTGCCTGCCGATCCGGCAGCATTATAATCAACAGCCGATGGCCTAGACCAAAAGTACTTATCCTGCGTAAAGGATTGGCCAATATTACTATAATATTTCTTGCCATTTACCACAGCGGTTGTCCCTTCTCCTTCGCCTGGAGAAAGCTTTGCAATCGCCCATAATATGCTAGGGTATATGAAAGTCAAAAGCATAAGGAGGGCGGCCGTTAATTTAATGGCGGGCAAAACATGTTTTTTCATTTTTATAACATTTTAATTCTTTGAATAACGAACATCCTTTAGAAGATGTTAAATGAATATGGAGACCAACATATCAATCAACTTGATACCGACAAATGGCACCACAACACCACCGAGGCCGAATATCAACAGGTTTCGGCGCAGCAGTGCACTGGCGCCAATTGGCTTGTAGGTGACACCTTTCAACGCGAGAGGAATCAACATCGGGATAATGATCGCGTTGAATATCACGGCAGCAAGGATCGCACTCTGTGGACTTTGAAGGTTCATGATGTTCAATCCTTGCAGCGCCGGAATGGCCGTAATAAAAAGAGCCGGAATAATGGCAAAATACTTCGCCACATCATTGGCAATGCTAAAGGTGGTAAGCGTGCCTCGCGTCATTAGGAGCTGCTTTCCGATCTCGACCACCTCGATCAGCTTGGTGGGGTCATTGTCCAGATCCACCATGTTTCCGGCTTCTTTTGCGGCCTGCGTTCCGCTGTTCATCGCCACGCCCACATCGGCCTGTGCCAATGCCGGTGCGTCGTTGGTTCCATCGCCCATCATAGCCACAAGTCTTCCCTTGGCCTGCTCTTTCTTAATGTAGTTCATCTTATCCTCGGGCTTGGCTTCGGCGATAAAATCATCTACCCCAGCCTTTTCAGCGATATACCTAGCCGTAAGCGGGTTGTCTCCAGTCACCATCACGGTCTTGATACCCATCTTGCGCAAGCGTTCAAATCGTTCCTGGATGCCGGTTTTAATGATATCCTGCAATTCTATGACGCCCAGTGCAGTATCATTTTCACTGACCACCAGTGGGGTACCGCCGTTTTGTGAGATTAGGCTCACCTGCTCCTCGATTTCTTGAGGAAAAGCATGGCCGGCGGCAAGGACTAAACGGCGGATAGCATCCGTGGCGCCTTTGCGAATACGCGTGTTTTCAAAGTCGATACCCGAACTGCGCGTTTCGGCGGTAAACTTGATAAATGAGGGGTCTTTGGTGCCATAACTCAGTGGATTGACGCCAGCAAGCTCCACGATTGATTTGCCCTCTGGAGTTTCGTCCGCTATGGAGCTCAGCACCGCAGCCCTGACGAAAGCTTCCTTATCTACACCTCGGGCGACGTGAAATTGCGTTGCCTTACGGTTACCGATGGTAATGGTACCGGTCTTGTCTAGCAGCAGTACATCAATGTCTCCGGCCGTTTCAACGGCCTTACCACTTTTGGTAATCACATTGGCGCGCAATGCTCTATCCATTCCGGCAATACCAATGGCCGATAAAAGACCACCGATGGTCGTTGGAATAAGACATACGAAGAGCGCAATAAAAGAAGCAATCGTGATACTTACATTTGCATAATCGGCAAAGGGTTTCAACGTAACCGTCACAATGATAAACACCAATGTAAAACCAGCTAATAGTATCGTTAGAGCGATCTCATTAGGTGTCTTTTGGCGGCTCGCCCCTTCTACCAGCGCGATCATCTTATCAAGGAAGCTTTCGCCTGCTTGCGATGTAACACGCACGGCAATACGGTCAGATAGCACGTTGGTTCCTCCCGTTACCGAGCTTTTATCACCTCCTGCCTCCCGAATAACGGGAGCCGATTCGCCAGTAATGGCACTTTCGTCTATCGTGGCAAGCCCCTCGATGATTTCTCCGTCAGCGGGAATAATATCGCCAGCCTCGCAAATAAAAATGTCCCCTTTCTGGAGCTGCGCCGAGGAAACAACCTGACCATGCTGTAGCTTCGCCGGTGTTTCCTCCCTTGTTTTACGCAGGCTATCTGCCTGTGCCTTTCCCCGTGCCTCCGCAATAGCTTCGGCAAAGTTTCCAAATAAGAGGGTCAACAGCAGGATGATAAACACCGTAAAATTATAGCCGAAACTACCTTGAGATCGCTCCCCGCCGAGCACCCAAAGACATACAACAAACATCACGAACGTTCCGATCTCGACTGTAAACATGACCGGATTGCGGAACATTCTAGCGGGACTCAGTTTCACAAAAGATTGCTTGATCGCCTGCTGCAGCATATTTTTCTGAAACAATGATTGATTCGTACTCATTTTTTTATTTTTATAGTGGATTAGATCATGGAAAAATATTCGGCTATTGGCCCCAAGGCCAAGGCCGGAAAGAAGGATAGCGCAGCAATGATGACGATTACCGTCAGGATCATCATGCCAAACGTTCCCGTATCAGTCTTTAGGGTCCCTTCGCCTTCCGGGATGTATTTTTTCTGCGCCATCAAACCGGCAATGGCAACGGGCCCGATGATGGGTAGGAAGCGAGCAAGGATCAGTACCACAGCGGTTGTTATATTCCACCAAACTGTATTATCGCCCAAGCCTTCGAACCCACTACCATTATTGGCTGCCGACGACGTATATTCATATAAAATCTCGCTGAATCCGTGAAATCCCGGGTTATTTAAGCTAGATGCACCCTGTTCTGGAAATGCTGTCGCCAGACCTGTGCCCACGAGAATTAGAAAAGGATGCAGTAAGGCCACGAGCATGGCGATCTTCATTTCGCTTGCTTCGACTTTCTTCCCGAGAAACTCGGGGGTACGCCCAACCATGAGTCCGCTGATAAAAACCGCCAAAATGATGTAGATAAAAAAGTTAAGCAAACCAACTCCACAGCCACCGTAAAATGCATTAACCATCATTGCGAGCAGCTGGTTCATGCCCGAAAGGGGCATAGTGCTATCGTGCATGGCATTTACCGAACCGGTAGATATAGCCGTGGTAACGATGCTCCAAAATCCCGATGCAGCGGCACCAATGCGCATTTCCTTGCCTTCCATAGCTCCTAGCCTGGTATCCACGCCCATTTCGGCAATAGCCGGATTGCCCTGCATTTCCATGAGCACATTGGGGGTGCTTAGCAGAAAAAATCCAAGCGTCATCACGCCAAATATAATCCAGGAAAGCTTGCGTCGCCGGATGAAATACCCAAAAGCAAAGATCATCGCCAGCGGGACTATTAACTGTCCGATCATTTCAACCATGTTCGTCAGGTACGATGGGTTTTCCAATGGATGGGCAGCGTTGGCGCCAAAAAAACCACCTCCATTGGTGCCAATGTGCTTGATGCTGGCAAATGCAGCCACCGGCCCTCTCGATACCTGTACCGTATCGCCCTCCAACGACAAGATGGTATCCTTCCCTTCAAAAGTCATTGGCATGCCTTCAAACAGCAGCACCAAGGAGAGTATAAGAGATAAGGGAATCAAAATGCGTGTTAACGACTTGATTAAGTAGACATAAAAATTACCGAATCCTGTCGTCATTTTGTCTCTGAAAGCACGGAAGAGCACGACAGCTGCCGCCATTCCGGTGGCAGCAGACACAAACTGCAGAAACATCAACCAAAACTGTCCAAGATAGCTCAGCCCCGATTCGCCTGAATAATGCTGTAGGTCGCAGTTAACCAAAAAGGAGATCGATGTATTTAAGGCGAGATCTGCAGACATACTGGGGTTGCCATCAGGATTTAACGGGAGCGATCCCTGCGTCATCAAGATGAGCATGGACAGCAGGAACCAGATCAGATTGATGGTCAGCATCGCCAGTATATGCTGTTTCCACCCCATGTCCATTTGTGTATCAATGCCACTGAGTTTAAAAAGTAGCCGCTCAAGCGGATGAAAGACCGCATCGAGCAGGGTACGCTCACCGTCGTACACCTTCGCTATGTATTTACCAAGCGGTATCGCTAAGATAACCGAGACGGTAAACATGAAAATTATTCCAAAGATTTCTGTATTCATTTTTGATTAAAGAAAGAGGTCTGCTTAAAATTTTTCGGGCTTTAAAAGCACGTAGCAACTGTATAGAAAAACCACTATGGCCACAATAAATAGAAGGATCATGTCTGTTGTATAAGATTAATGTTTCCAATCGTCGTCGAGCTGTCGATCATAAATAGCTACAAATGATTTGGGCAGCTGCTTATAGCACGTTGTCCATTCATCGGCACTGCTTTTTCTCTTCAACGACCTTAGCGAACGTATAAATAGATTCTCGATCATGTACTGCACGTAAGCGTTACCGCGGTCGTAGATGTACGCCAGATGATGAATATATCGGCGGCCCCGTGCTACCTCACCCTTGGCATGAAGCATCTGCAATTGGTTCACGATCGTCTGTAGCACGCCCGCAAAATTCTTCTTTCGGGCCAATGCACGAACATCGTGCTGAATTTCCTTACAACGTAGGGCTATAAAATAACTAGCCCGCCAACGATTTAACTTTTTCATGTTCATATTATTTGGTATGGACATACCAAACAACATTCCACCCCCAACACAGCATAAGCATTTAAACTGAAAATCAATCATTTACTTAAAAACAAAAAAAACGGCCGGTTTCGAAACCATGTCAAAATGAAAGGGTAGATTCTCGAAATGGGAAGGGAGATTGCAAATCTACCATCCTCTGTTGGCGAGTATGAGGTAACGGAAAACAAACTTTTACTTCCCATACCGCAAGGTGAAGTAAATTTGGACAACCTCAAGAAAAACGATCCATAACTATTCACAAAATAAAACGCCGCACTCCCACAACATGGAGTACGGCGTTTCGATAATTTAGCCCTACGCAAGCGGCAAGTTTGTGCTTTTTTATCAGCACCTTGCCTTTCCAAATAACCTTTGCTATTTATAAGCCAGCAATCGAAGTGCATTGCCCACGACGAGCAATGTGGATCCCTCGTGTATCATTACGGCAGGACCTATGGAGGTAATACCCAAGATCGTTAGCGGAATGAGCAAAGCCACAATACCCAAACTGACCCAAAGATTTTGTCTAATGATGGATTTCGCTTGACGACTGAGTCCAATAGCAAATGGCAAGCTATCCAGTTTATCCCCCATCAGGGCGATATCTGCGGTTTCCAAAGCCACATCCGATCCAGCGGCCCCCATCGCAATACCCACCGTACTTTTAGCCATCGCCGGAGCATCGTTAACGCCATCACCAACCATAGCCACCATACCTTCGCTAAGGTCCAACTTTTCGACAGCAGCAACCTTGTCCTCGGGCATCAGATTGCCCATTGCGTCCGTAATGCCTATTTGCTTGGCAACAGCCTCTCCTACCTGTTGGTTATCCCCGGTTAGCATGACCATCTTTTTTATCCCCAACGCAGCCAGCTGCTGTAATACTGCCTTCGCTTCCGGCCGCGGGACATCCATTAACGATAAAATACCGATATATTGATCATCCTCTTTCACTAACATTGTCGTATGTCCATGCGTTTCCAGTTTTTCCACCTGCTGTATAATATCCGCCGGCGTGCTGTCTTGCGCAAATAGTGCTTTATTGCCAATAAATAGCTTCTTACCTTCTACAATGGCTTCCACTCCGCGACCTACAATGCCTTTCACCTTACCTGCTTCAGGAAGGGCAACCGCCCCCAACTTCGCTAAACCGCCCACCACAATAGCTTCCGCCAGCGGATGGTCGCTCAGCTTCTCTACAGCAATGACCATTTTTAACAAGTGTGATTCATCGATGCCGTTTAAGGGGATGACGTTGGTCAATTGGGGTTTCCCTTCCGTCAGCGTTCCCGTTTTATCGAAGGCAATGGCCTGCAACGAGCCCAGGTCTTCTAAGGGGCGTCCACCTTTGATTAGCACACCTCCACGTGCGGCGCGTGCCACACCGCTGAGCACGGCGCTAGGCGTAGAAATAGCCAGCGCACAAGGGCTTGCGGCTACCAAAACGGCCATGGCCCGGTAGAAGCTCTGCGCAAAGGTCTCATCCAAAACGACAAACGCAAAACACAAGGTGGTCGCCAGTATGAGTACAAAAGGCACAAAGTAGCGCTGAAACCGATCTGTCAACAATTGGGTTGGCGATTTCTGCTTTTCTGCTTCATTGACCATTTTTATCAATCTGGAAATGGTTGAATCTTTCGCCTCCTTTAGTACTTTCACTTCCAAGGCCGAGGCGCCATTTATGGTTCCTGCAAAGACCTTATTTTCGGCCTTCACCTTATTGATGTCGACAATAGCGTACGTATCATTGGCGACAGCCATTTTATCCACCGGCACACTCTCGCCCGTAATGGGTGCCTGGTTGACGCTGCCTTCGCCTTGTACGATCAATCCATCTGCGGGAATCTTACTATTGGGTTTGATGACGATCAAATCGCCAACAACAAGTTCCTCAATACGCAACTCGACCGAGCCGCCATCCCTTTTTACCAATGCCGTTGGTGGAGCGAGGCTTGTTAAGGCCGCGATGGATTTCTTCGCTTTGCCCATAGCATAATGTTCCAATGCATGACCAATGCTAAAAAGAAAAAGTAACAACGCGCCCTCGGCCCATTCTCCTAGAATTGCAGCACCGATCGCAGCCACGAGCATAAGGAAATCTATCTCAAAGCCACCCCTCCGGATGGTACTTACCGCTTCTCCCGCCGTAAAAAAACCGCCCAAAAAGTAGGCTATGATGTAACATACTAAAGAAATCGGTGTTGGGACCGCTGCTACAAAAGATAGTCCCCACCCGATGCCGAGTGCCACCCCGCAACCAATGGCAAAAAGCAATTCTGTATTCTCGCCAAAAATTGCCACATGTCCATGCGATTCGTTCGCTTCATCATGTTTGTGTTTTATTTTTTCTGCTTCCATAACCGTTTATTTAATGTTCATGTCCACCCGTATTGCTTAATTTAGCATTGATAAAAAATCCGCCTTTAATAACGACCTTAGCTCCCGTTGGAATATCACCTACAGGCGTGATCGCTGTGTACCCCATTTCCGATACCCCTTTGACAACCTCAACTTTTTCAAAATTTATGGTATCGCTGGCCTTCTTTGCGCTACTATTATCAGCGTGTGCATGGCTATGTTCTTCTCCCTCTTTATGCACATGGCCCTCTTCGTCGTGGTGCTCCTCGCCTTCTTTGTCTGTTTGTAAGAAGACATAAAATTTACCGTCGGCTTCCACGATCGCTTCATTGGGCACTGCCGGCACCATGGCGTGGTCTAGACTGATCATGCCTACCGTATTCATTCCGTCGATCAGGCCCTCTTTATTTCCAATAACATTGCAATGGATAGCGACCGATTTGCTATCGCCCTCAAAGGACGCGCCTATACTGAATACTTTCGCCGAAAATCGGCTAGCGGGATTATTGGTAATGGTGAAATCAACCAATTGCCCGACCTTAATATAGGAAAGGTCCTTCTCGAATATTTGGAGATCCAAATGCAATAAGCTATTATCGACAATCTCCAAAACAGGCGAAGATACATCGACATAACTACCAATCTTAGCGAAAACGTTGCTTACCGTACCACTGATAGGACTGGTCACCACCAAACTGGCACGTAGGTTTCCATTGCTGACACTAGCGGGGTTTATACCCATCAGTTGAATTTGTTGTTGTAAAGAGGCTCTTCGTGTACGCAATGTATTCAAATTAGAGCTGGCTGTTTGCAAATTCTTGCGTGCACCGGCATTGCCTGCATTCAGCTCTTCCTGACGTTGCAACTCCTGCTCGGCCAAGATGATCTGTCCGGCAATGGTGAGGTATTCCTCTTGCACCTGGATAAACTGCGGGTTGCTTATTGTTGCGATAACCTGTCCCTTCCGAACCTGATCGCCAAGCTGCACAGGCATGGTTTTTATTACACCGCCGTACAGCGAAGACGCATTTGCTTTATTATTGTTCGGCACACTGAGCACGCCATTAGCCTTGATCATATTGGTCAAGCTCTTCTGTTCGATATCCCCCAGTTTGATGCCCACTGCCGCAATCTGCTCGGCAGTAAGCGACGCTATGGTACTAGTCTCTTCATGACCTTCTTCACCCTCACCCTCCTGCGCAGTGGAACTTCCATGTGCATGACCATCACCCTCCGAATGAGTTTGCCCACAGCTGGAAAGGAAAAATGCCAATGATAAAGCGAAAAATATATTTTTATTGACTTTCATCTCTACGTTTATTTGTTGTTGTAATAATTGAATTCTATCGCTGATTGGTTGTACACATGCAGTACGTCCAAATAGTTTTGTCTGATGCCTATTGCTTGGCTTAAAAACTGGCTTAACTCCGCAAAGCCGATCTGGCCCGTGTTGTAGCTCAAGGTGGCCGCCTTGATGATTTCCTCCGCTTGACGCAGTCCATCCGCTTCGTAAAAATGCAGCAGGGCGATATTCTTCTGAATGGATGCCTGTGCATTTGCCTGCTGCGTTGATAGCTCCTGCTGCCTAAAGGACAGCGTTTCCTCCTGCACCTGCATCTCGGCCTTTGCTGCACGAATTTTATTCTTATTGGCCGCTAGGCCAAATATCGGAAAGGCTGCCGTAACGGAGAATCCAGAAAAAGGATCGCTTGCGCCCCATAGACGTTGCGAGAAGAATCGACCGCTAAAGTCGGGCATGTTGCCTTGCTTCTGCACCGCTATGTTACGCTCAGCAATTGCGATATTCTGTTGTTGCAGCGCTAGTAAAGGGTGCGATTCCGATAGCTCCAACAGCTTGACATCAATCTTGGCCAACGGAGCCTCAATAGGTAGCATCCACTCGTTGACATTCATCAGCAACATCAATTGTTGTTGTTGAATGACCATCTCCTTCTTATTCTGCTCTACTTGTGCGCGTATCTCACTGGATTTAGCCTGTGCTGCAATCTTATCCAAGGCAGCTACATCGCCCGTGCGGAGTCGAAGGTCTGTCGCATTGAACAGCGAGGTGTAGATGCTGTCAAGCTTATTGTATAGCCGTTGACGGTCTTGCAAAAACCACAATTGGTAATAGGCCATGCGTACATCGCGTTTGATCGTTGCCTGCAACAGTTCCCTGTTCATCTCTGCAAATTTCAGCTGTTCCTGAAAATAACGTCGGCGGGCGGCAAATAGCCCCGGCCACGGCAGGTCTTGGGAGAGGCCAACTTTTAAGATTCCGATATTGTCGGACGGCCTATAGTCTTCGTTTTCAACGAAAACTCCTGTTTTAGGCAGATCATTTGCCGTCTTCACCTGCAATCCGGCGGATCTCACCTCGGCATTGTTCACCTTAAACTGCTGATTGTTTTCCATAGCCGTAGCAATAGCTCCGTCAATGGTCAGTCGCTGCTGTGCGTGCAATGTTGCTACAGAGAAGCCCACGATCAACAATGTTGTTACTATCGATTTCATACGTTTTCCTTGTCGGAAGTTAAATGTCGAATTAAAAATAATATAGAGCAGCGGCAACACAAACAGCGTCAGAAAGGTCGCCGTCACCAACCCGCCGATCACCACCGTTGCCAACGGCTTTTGCACTTCGGCTCCCGCGCTGGTACTTATCGCCATGGGCAGGAAACCGAGGGAGGCCACCGTTGCCGTCATCAATACGGGGCGCAGGCGTGTCAGCGTTCCCTCTTTCACGCGCTGGAAAACATCCCTCATACCGTCTTTCTCCAACTGGTTAAATGTACCGATCAGCACAATACCATTTAGCACGGCGACCCCAAACAGGGCAATAAATCCAATTCCAGCACTGATGCTAAAGGGCATATCACGCAAGAGCAGGGCCACCACACCGCCAATGGCGCTCATCGGAATCGCTGTAAAGATTAAAATGGCCTGTTTAAAGGAATGGAACGTAAAAAAGAGTAGCATAAAAATCAACAACAGCGAGATAGGTACGGCCACCATCAACCTGGCGCTGGCCTCCTGCAGGTTTTCGAACTGTCCACCATAGGTAAAATAGTAGCCTGATGGCAGTTTCACACGCTGGTTCAACTGTTCCTGAATATCACTTACCACACTCTGCACATCTCTCCCCGCTACGTTGAAACCAATCACGATTCGTCGCTTTCCGGCTTCACGACTAATTTGCGCTGGTCCCAATTTATAACCTACATTAGCGATCTGATACAACGGTATCTGGTTGCCTCCAGCAATAGGCACCAGCAGATTACTGACATCATCTATATCGCTCCTGTTGGCACTATCCAGGCGAACGACCAAATCAAATCGGCGTTCGTTTTCATACACCTGACCAGCCGCCTTACCCGCAAATGCCGTACTGACAATATCATTAATTTGTTGCACAGAGAGTCCGTAGTTGGCAATCTTTGTACGGTCATATTCTATATTAATTTGAGGTAGGCCGTTTACGCGCTCAATCTGCGGTGCCGTGGTGCCGGGAACCGACTGCACGACACGTCCCACCTCGATCGCCAAATTGGCCAGACTATCCATATTTTCACCAAATATCTTAACGGCCACATCCTGACGTATCCCGGTCATCAGTTCATTGAAGCGCATCTGTATCGGTTGGTTCTTCTCAAAAAATACACCGGGTATCACTTCCAACCGCTCCATAATGGCATCTGCCAACTCGTTGTAACTGCGTCCCGATGTCCATTCGTCTTGCGGCTTCAGCACCACCATTATGTCGGTCGCTTCCGGCGGCATGGGGTCGGTAGGTACTTCGGCAGCTCCAGTCTTTCCCACGACCATATTGACCTCATCAAACTCCTTGATGATCCTTGATGCCTTCATTGACGTTTCGATACTTTGGCTTAGCGAGCTTCCGGGCGGGAGTATACAGTGAAAGGCAAAATCACCCTCCTGTAGTTGCGGGATAAACTCGCCCCCCATTCGGCTAAAGATAAAAACAGCAAGCGCAAAGATGCCAACGGTTAGGGCGACGATCAAGTATTTGACGCGAATCGCCATCTGCAACATAGGCGCATAGATCTGCTGCAGCCGCTCGATAAACCGGTCGCTGAAAGTCTTCTTGCTATGACCCGTTTTGGGGAGAAAGAGCGCACACATCATTGGTATATAGGTAAGCGATAAAATCAAGGCACCCAAAATAGCAAAGCCCACGGTTTTGGCCATTGGTGTAAACATCTTGCCTTCCACGCCCACCAAGGTGAGGATAGGAATGTAGACAATTAAGATGATGATTTCACCAAAAGCTGCACTGGTACGGATCTTCGAGGCCGATTCAAACACTTCGGTATCCATTTGCTGCTGGCTTAGCCTTTCGGTTGATTTGCGGAGCCCAAGATGATGCAGCGTCGCTTCCACCACAATGACAGCGCCATCGACAATCAATCCAAAATCTATGGCTCCGAGGCTCATCAAGTTGGCACTTACGCCAAACACATTCATCATGCCTAGGGCAAATAGCAAGGATAAGGGAATTGCGGACGCGACAATAAGGCCGGCACGCAAATTACCCAAGAAAATGACCAAGACGAATATCACGATCAATGCACCTTCGATCAGGTTTTTCTGCACGGTATTGATGGCTCGTCCCACAAGATCTGTACGATCGAGATAAGGCTCGATCACGACATCACTAGGCAACGATTTTTGAATCGTAGGCAACTTTTCCTTAACGCGCTTCACCACTTCATTGCTGTTTTCTCCCTTCAACATCATCACCACACCGCCTACGGCATCCACCTCACCATTGTAGGTTAGCGCACCATATCGAACCGCACTACCAAAGCGCACATCAGCGACATCCTTAATATAGATAGGAACGGTGCCGCCCGTCTTCACAGCAATGTTCTGTATATCTTCGATTGAGGTTACCAATCCTATGCCACGGATAAAATAGGCATTCGGACGCTTATCAATGTAGGCCCCTCCCGTGTTTTGGTTGTTCTGTTCTAAAGCGGTGAAGATATCAGGGATCGTCACATTCATGGCCTTGAGGCGGTCGGGGTTTACCGCCACTTCGTACTGTTTAAGCTCGCCGCCAAAGCTGTTTACCTCAGCGATACCCGGGGTGCCATATAACTGACGGGCAACGATCCAATCCTGCATCGTGCGTAGATCCTTGGCATTGTACTTATTTTCGCTGCCCTTCTTGGGGTGTATAATATACTGGTATACCTCGCCGAGGCCCGTACTCACCGGAGCTAGCTCAGGAGAACCGATGCCCGACGGAATCGATTCGACAGCTTCCTTCAATTTTTCGCCAATAAGTTGCCTAGCGAAATAAATATCCACGTCTTCCTCAAAAACCACCGTAATCACGGATAGTCCAAACCGGGAAATACTTCGAATTTCTTCAATACGCGGAACATTGGCAATGCTTTGCTCGATAGGAAAAGTGACCAGCTGTTCCACTTCTTGTCCCGCCAACGTGGGGCAAGAAGTAAAAATCTGCACTTGGTTGTTCGTTATATCGGGCACCGCATCTATCGGAAGCTTTGTTGCACTCCAGACGCCCCAAATAACAAGTAATAAAGTCATTATACCAATAATGATCTTGTTCTTTATACTAAATTTAATAATGTTATCTAACACAATACATCTAATTTATGGTAAGTATTCGAGTCCAAACAAAAGGTGGACCTATGTATTCTGTTGTTATGATCGATGTATAGACATCAACGAACATACATCAAGCACGTAATTCGCTGTTATCTACACTAGAAAAACAACAGAACATCCTGAAGCCCTAACTTGGCAAAGCCAAAAAAGGAGACAGAAAGAATAGTAAAATTAAACGATGTATTTTGGCGGTTGCCAAACTTGGTTGGGGTAATTATCTATGCTAGGTGCATCGATTTCATATGGAGCTGCAGCCAGCTGAAACAGGACCTTTCTACCTATCCCAGCCTCAAACTTTTGGAAAGTTTCCATCTTGAGACTGCAACATTGACAAGAACAAAAAGGAGAACATCCATCATTTTGATGCTCATGCTTCTCGTGCTTGTGGTCACTCGTGCGGCTATCTAGATGGGTTAAAGCAGATAAGATTGGCGAAGGCATATCATCTCCAGCATCTCGGCAGGGAAGCGCCGAAAGGACGAGGAAATAAATAGTCAATATGCTTAAAGCCAGTTTCACTAAAACAAATCTAGAAAAATATTTCTATCGATTTCAGAAACCAAAGAAAAATAATTTATTCCTGTAAAACGCTAGGATAAAATTTTCCAGCAACATCAACAGGCCCTCCAGTATGCAGCTTGCTCCCGCAGCTAGATCCAGCCACTTCACCGGAACGCCGGGAGCTCCCCTTGCAGCATATATACGATCGTATAAATGCTTTTATCCGCGCCTTAAAGATGATAGCTTTCTTTCTCGAGTTGCCACCGATTGCGCGCGCATACCTAACGATTAAACTGTAACAGCTATCTGTTCTGTTAAACATGCTAGGACATCAAACAAAACACTTAGAACTTCTTTTCTAAAGTCTAGCTGTTTCTTCGCGACTGCTAGCTTAATTTTGCTAACCGCTAGCATGTAGGTCTTAACACCTAGCATGTCGTCCAGAAAGTCTAGCACTTCTTTTGCACATGCTAGCATTATTCTCAGAACACCTAGCTCTTTGATAAAAAGTGCTCGGTGTTTTTTCAAGCGAACAAAACAGGCATTTATCGGCCTTCAACACTATTTAAAAGCACATTTTAAGCTAAAAAGTAGGAAAAATGAGCCAAGCATATTTTTAGGGTTTGCAGAATTTTGGCGCGATTATCCTATTTCCGTCCCTTGTTTACGCTCGGGCTTAAAACAGGAAAAATTGTTATGTTCATACGCATTTAGGTCAACAAAATTGACGAGTGCAGGAAGGTAAAAGGCCGAACTCGGGAGAGACGGCCTTTTACTACTAACTAAACAACAATACCAAGGGATGGTATCTAAAAAATTTATACGCTATTTTTCTTCCGGCTTCAGCGTCACGATGATTTCATTTTCTTGGCGCAAGATTTTACGCAGATAGGCATTCAGCTTATTTAAATTCACCTGTGCCAACCGATCCTTATAGCCAGCGAATTCATCCAACGGCTCTTCTTTGTCCAGTTGGCCTTTGAGGTAACCCAGCCAAAATTGATTCGATTTTTCCTGCAATTCGTGTCCACGCTCCTCTTCGGCCATAAACTTCGTCCATTCCTCTAGCGAAATGCCTTCTTTACTAATCCTGCTCCACTCCTCCCGTAAAGCCTCAATCAAGTCTTCTTCTCGTGACGGATCACAGTCAAACGAGACGACCATAGCGTAAAAGCCCAACGGTCTTTTTGCCTTCGTAAGCTGCACGGATGGCGAGTAGACGCCACTTTCGCGTTTCCGAAGGCGCTCGGTCAACCGAAGGTCTAGCGCGGCTTTCAAGGCGTCCAAATAGATATTGTTTGTCGCTGAATAGGCATACTTACCGCTAAATACCAACTGCACGGTTCCCTTATCGCCTTGCCCCATGTGCAGGTCGCGACGTATCTTACCCTCAGGCACCCGAATATGGAGATCGCGTGCTTGCTCTCGTTTTGCGCTGCTAGGCAGCGATCCTAAATATTTCTCCGTCAACAGGCGTAGCGAGTCAAGTTGAAAATTACCGACAAAAACGAATGAAAAATCTGCCGCATTCGCAAAGCGTTCGCTAAATATCGCCTTTACCCTATCCGCTTTGATCTGCTCGAGCGTAGCCAACGAACTCGGCTGACGCCGGAAGTGGTAATTCCCCAGCACATTGCCCACCGTGTCGGCAAAGGCCCGTTTAGGATCAAACCCTCGGTTGCTCATGGCAGTTTTTGAACGATCCATGATGATCCGAAAACGAGCCGTGTCCAATCGTGCAGCCGTCATGTATAAGTGTGTCAAAGCTAGCCCGGTCTCCAGCTCCTTGCCGATACTAGCGCCACTCAAGCCCTCTTCGCGCTCGCCGATAAACGGACTCACCTGCACAGCACGCGCATTCAAGAATTGGCTGAGCTGGTTGAGATCAAGCGTACCAACGCCGCTATTCACCACAAAAGCAGTAGCATTCATGGCCGAGTAGTAATCCGCATCCGCATACAGGGAGCTTCCACCTGGGCTAAAGGCCGTGAACAAAATTTCATCATTTTTGAAGTCCGTTGGTTTGGCCCATACCTGAACGCCGTTGCTCAACGTCCAGGACGTTAATCCTAAAGCATCATCCTTACTTTCCTTTACTACTTTACCCGCAGTGGGAACCCTCTCCATTAAGCGGACAAGCTGCCTTTCCTGCACATAAGGTTCAATATGCTGCTGTCCCACCTCGTTTATCCATTGCTTAAGCTGTTGCTGTTCTGGCAAGGGCTGATCAGCTTTGTCCACCCCCAGCATCAACCATAGCTGATCTTTTTCATTCAGAAAATCTCCGATGTACTTTTTCACATCATCCGTCGTGACGTTATCTAGCGCACGTCTTGTCAGCTCGATCTTTTTATCGGTCGATAAGTAGGCTGTTTGATTCAGGAAGTATTGCAGATAATCTTCCACTAAGCTCAAGGATGCAATTTTATTTTTCTCCCGCTCCTGCATGTCGATTTGCGCTTTCAAGCGCGCTTTCACATCACCTAGTTCATCGGCTGTAAAACCATGCCTTTTTACCCTTAGTACTTCGGTGTAGGCCGCCTTGAAGCCTTGTTCCCATTTATCGGGTGACAGGGCGATGCGAACGTTCAACATCGACAAATCGGCAATGAAATCGCCTGCACTAACCTGAAGCCCCATGTAGGGCAAGCTACCCTTCCGTGCGATCTCCTGAAAACGTGCCGAGAGGAGACTATTGCTCAACTGTCGCAGAAGATCTTGCTGAAAGCCTGCTTCATCCACTATTGGGCTTGTTTTTCGTTTGATAAACAATTCAATTTGTGCCGAAGCATACTCCTTGTCCTTCACCTGTGCTACACGCAAGGTATCGATCAAGTCTATGCTATATATTAACCTTTCAGCTTTAGCAGTTTTGCTTTTCAGATCGCCAAATAATCCTTTGATCTGTTGTTCCACCGCGTCTGCATCGATATCACCGACAACAATCAGGGCCTGCAGATCTGGCCGATACCAGCGGTGGTAGAAATCGCTGAGCACCTTGATATCTGCCTTTGCAATAACCTCGTTAAGACCTATAGGGGCACGCTCGGAGTAGCGCGAGTGGTTGTATAGAAAGGGCATGTACTGCTCGCGCATCCGTCCCATAGCGTTCTGTTGCAGACGTTTTTCTTCTAAGATAACACCTCGCTCTTTCTCAAACTCTTCACGATCAAGAGTGGCTTCAGCAGCCCAGTCGCGCATAATCTGCATACCGTTCGTCCAGAGATCAGCATCGTCCGTCGGGATAGGTAGCTGATAGATGGTTTCGTCATAAGAGGTATAGGCATTGAGGTCAGCTCCAAATCGGACACCAGATTTCTCCAAGTAGTTGATCAGCTCATTCTTCGGAAAATGCTTAGTACCCTTAAAGTTCATATGCTCGATAAAGTGCGCCAATCCGCGTTCTTGTTCCGTTTCAAGTATAGACCCAACTTTGTTCGCTAAATACAGTACCGCTCTCTTTTCGGGATAAGCATTTTGCTTAATAAAATAGCGGAACCCATTGGGCAGCTCTCCTACGCGAACCGTCGCGTCCAGTGGCAGCTGCTGAGCCAGCAGAACGGATGCTGGGCATAAGCCCAGCAAGATTCCTACTAATAAACTTTTCAATCTCATACTATCTTCTTTTTCTTCTTAACAATAGGGTGATCACACTACCCGCAACGAGCAAGGGCAAGCCGACTAACCAGCCAAACTTGATCAGATCCAATCCGGTAGCCGTTACGTTTCCGATATCCGTTTGCTCGGCGCGGTTCGTGTCAATTGGGAATTCGTTGTTGCTAAACCAACGAAACAGATCCGTCATCACCGAGAAATTAGCGGTCCTTGGTGACTGGCGAATGAGCTCGGCATTGTTCATAAAATCGGCATCAGCAACCACAAAGATACGCTGCTGCTTATCCTTCAATTCACGGGTCAATGCCAGCGCAACAGGGTATGATTTCTTATCGGCGTTGCTACGCAGGTCGTTTAGCTCCATTGTACGATCAATTGTTAGTCCTACCTGCTTCCAAGTGTTCACCGCCTGCGTCACAAAGAGCGGCTTGCTGTTAAATCGGCTATTGGCCCGCATGGATAAAGCCCCAGCTGTTGGCACCGATACCAATACACTATCCTTGTTCAGGAAATTGCTCTCGCCGACAGTTTCCAACCAGTTACTTTTGGAGATATTGGCCAAGATAAAGTCGCGCTCATAGTTTTCGCTTTGCTGTACCAATAGACCTTCGTCCATCTCTACGTCCAACATATCCAAAACCGGCTGTACAACCGATTTATTTTCCGGCTCGGCCAAGATCATCAGGTTGCCACCATGCTCCACGTATTGTTGCACATGTTGCAGCTCCTCCGCACTAAAGGTGCGCATAGGATCAGCAATGACCAATATATTTAATCCTGCTGCCGGCGATAGCGCATGGAGGTCTACCGCTACGACGTCGAATCCTTGGTTGACCAACGCATAGCGGAAAGCAATCTCGGTGGTGGCCACCTGGTAATCACGATCGCCGGAACGTTGAATGCTGCGCTCATTGTGGCCGGTAACAAACCCTACCTTCGGAGCCTGTACGAGCAATCGTTTAAATGCCGCCGAGGTTTCCTTCTCGTTGGGATGTTTAAACAAGTCGTCATATACGCGCAAAAACACCTCCTTATCCTTGTAAGTCAGTTTCCGCACAAAACGGTTACGCTCGGCACTTAAATCGATCTTTTCCTTGATTTGTGCGGGTGTCAAAAATTTTTCGAAAGGCAGCTTGTTCGTCTTCGCCATCTTGCGGGCCAGTTGCTCGTCGTTCAATCCCGGATTTTCGGCATATAGACGTTCGTTTGTACTGTGATCCCAGTAATAGACATAATCCATGGTGAGATGCGGCATAAAACGGAAATACATATCGAAACGCTTCTTATCGCTGTTGTGCCCTGCCGGCAGTCCCGAGTAATAATTTTCGTCGAGGAGGTTGACATAGGTAGTGATGTGTACCGGTTCATCAAATTGTTTGATGATCGCCTGACTGGCCGGTGTCAAGGTGCGGCTGTTGTTGGCTGTCATATCCTTGTACAGGATAAACTGTGGTAACGAACTCAAGTAGCCAAAGAGCAGCATCACGGCAATAAAGGCTACATAGCGTAAACTTTTGTTGAGCAGGGTCAATGTCTGGCGCTCGAACTGTAGTTTAAGGTAGGTCAAGCCTAGAAAAAGCACGATAACGATAACAAAATACAGCACATCGTTGCTGCCTAGCAAGCCATTGATCGATTCCTCTACGCGGCCAGCGATGGAGAGGAAGTAGGTGATATCGCGTACAAAGTCTATATCCTGCCAAAGCTGCCCCACAAAGGTCAATGCTGCCAATACCACCAATGTACTGATGGCCGCCACAACCTGATAGGTGGTCAAGCTAGACATGAATAGGCCGATAGCCGCGTAGGCACAAATTAGGAGATAGAGCCCGATAATCCCAGATAGGATCATGGAAAATTCAGCATCTTTGACCGTAAACAAGGTCAGGATACCCAAGCCGAGCAACACGGAGATCAGAATTAAGCAGTAGGCCATCATGGCAAGATACTTGCCCAATATGATTTCACTGACTTTTATAGGCGAAGAATACAGCAGTTTAATGGAGCCACTGTTGGTCTCGCGGCTGATCAGCCCCATCGTTAGTAGGGGGATATACAGATAGAGGTACTCCTGCATCTGTGGAAAAAGCGAGCGGAAACCAGAGAATATCCGATTGGTAGCTCCGGCCACAATGGAGCCCATCTCTTGCCCTTGATAAATGCGTTCGAGGGTATGATGGTATTGCCATCCAGACTGTATGATCAATACGATCAATACGATCCAAGCCACTGGCGAGTAAAAAAGTTGACTCAGTTCGATCTTTGCTATGCGTAGCGTAGTTTTCATGATTTCTTGTTTGGCGTTTTGTTAGAAAGTTGGGCAAATATTTGATCCAGCGAGCTTTTTTCCAAAGTAAGCTCCTTAAGACGCCAACCGGCCTGCACACTGGCTTCGATCAGCCTTTCGCTAATGCCGTTGGCATCGGAAAACCGTATACGGAACTGCTGTGCCGACAACACCTCGACCTCGGCGACGCCTGGCACGGCCTTCAGCACTTCAGGGATCGGTGGATTAGCCATCACCATCAATAGACTATCAGGTTCGATATAATTGTTAAAGGCATCCATGCTATCCTCAAACACCATAATGCCATTCTCTATCATCTTTACCTGTTCACAGGTGGCCTGTACCTCAGAAAGGATGTGGGAAGAGAAGATGACAGACTTCTCTTCGCCGATTTCCTTGATCAATTTCCGCACCTCGATAATCTGATTGGGATCGAGGCCATTCGTTGGCTCGTCAAGCACCACAAGCTTAGGCTCGTGGATGATCGCCTGCGCTATGCCCACACGTTGCTTGTAACCGCCAGAGAGGTTGGCGATCAGTCTATTCCGAAAGTGCGAGACGCCGCATTTGGCCATGGCCCTATCCACAGCTTTATCGATATCTTTTCTAGGTATCAACCGCAGGTGCGCACATTGTGTGAGGTATTCATGCACTGTGAGGTCTAGATAAAGGGGTGCATTTTGTGGCAAGAAACCGATCAGCTTCTTGGCGGCTATCGGGTTTTGACGCATATCATATCCCCCGATGGTTACCTCTCCTTTCACCTGGTTCAGCACACCGCACATGATGTTCATCGTCGTTGACTTACCGGCACCGTTAGAGCCTAACAAGCCTAAGACCCCGAACTCTTTGATCTCAAAATCGATATCTTGAATGGCCCAAGCTGTTCCATAGCGGTGCCATAAATGGGATATCTTTACAATCGTGTTTTCCATTTATTAAAAAATTAGTCTATAGCATTGATCCAAAGAGCTAAGTGAGATTGTAGGACAACCTCACTACGCTCCTTAAACCAAGCTTTCCATATAGTTGAATTGTTATCTTGTTATCTGTATCCGTCGTTTTGGGTCAGAAATGGATTGGTGTCACGCGCGCCTTGCGGTATGGGATAGAGTTGCGCATAGGGCTGCCAAGTATTCGGGCGCAAAGCTCCCATAATGGCATCGGCCTTTCCCATGCGCTTGATACTATACCAACGGTCGCCAAGCTCGCAGAAAAGCTCCACCTGGCGCTCTTTCAAGATCGCGTCCTCGATATTTGCTCCTGCCGCCACCTCGTTCAGTCCTGCACGCCGACGAACGACATTCAGGTCTTCACGCGCCCCAATTGGGTTGTTTGTCCGAAAACGGGACTCCGCACGGATAAGGTATTGTTCTGCAAGGCGGAGTAACATAGGCACCTCCGTTCGTCCCGAAGAAAGGGCCTCTGTTTGGTTGAAATTACGGAACTTATAGGGCTGGAACGTTTGCTTGCCGGATAGGTTACTCTCTTTCACCCAGGCGGCACGGCGTGCATCGCCCACCTCAAATGCCGATAGCAGATGGCTGGTGAGCTCGTAGTTCGCTACCGTCGAGGTTGCCGTAGGCAGGAAGGTGGAGCCTTCCACTGTGTACCCATTGGTTGTGGCGACTGCAGGCCCCATCTGGAGAATGGCTTCCTTGCTGTCTTTCAAAAAGACATTTTGCAATTGCTCCTTTGGCAGGAGGCTATACAAATCGGTTTTGGCAATCACCTCGGCTGCATAACGCTCGGCTTGTGCATAGTTCCCGATGTGCAGGTATACACGGGCCAGTAAAGCCTTAGCTGCCGATCGATTTACCTGAGCACGGCTATTAACATTATTGTTACTTTGATAACTTTCACCCAACAAATCCTTGGCTTCCTCCAACTCGCTGACCATCCAGCCGTAAATATCCGTGGCCGCCACCCGTGGCAACGTGCTGGTACTGTTTACGTCGGTCATATCAACCAAGGGAACGGCGCCAAACATATTAACCAAGTGAAAATAGCAATATGCCCGCATCACCCGTGCTTCGGCCGACATCTGCTGCGCAACAGCTGCCGGAATGGCTGGATTGTCTTTTACGCCTTCGATGACGCTGTTGAAGCGGTAGATAGCAACATAGACTTCCGACCACAGGCTGCTCATACGTGTCGTCACGATGGGATCGTAAGTGTTTTGCATAAAATCCTGGAAAACGGTAGACCCCATAAAATCGATCTCGCCCGCTGCCATCGCGTTAAATTGCGTGAAGTTCAGATTAAAAGCGCTGCTGGTCGTCACGGCGGTGTAAGCACCCGCCAGTGCCGATTTGGCGGTACCCTCGGATTTGAAGATCACCGCCGAAGGCAGTTCATTTGTTGGGGCATCTATTTCGATAAGCTTTTCGCAGCTGCTCAAGCTTAGCCCGCCCAACAACAGGCCCATATATAATGTTGATTTTAATTTCATGATGATAACGTTAGAATGTAAATTGTAGGGTTCCAACAATAGTGCGGAGTGGTGGCAGCGATAGCCCCTGTGATTCCGGATCGAAGCCAAAGTAGTCGGTCACGGTAAATAGGTTGTGTCCCTGCACCTGCAGACGAAGGTTCTTGAAGCGCATACGCTCCACAATGCCTCCCTTAACATCATATGACAGACTTACATTCTTCAGCCGTATGAAAGATGCATCGACAATGCTAGCCGATGAGAAGGTGTAGTTGGACCAAGCGTTGTAGGCATCGGTAAAATCTGCGGCGACCTGCAGTTGCTCGGGCAATCCCTGACTCAGGTAATCCAACATGGGCTCGGCTGCAAAGTTCGTCATGCCATAACCCGGTGGGCTCCATGATTGTGCGAGAATGCTACGCCCCTTTTGTTTCACAAACTGAAAGAGAAAATCCAACGTAAAGTTCTTGTAGGACAAGGTATTGGAAAGACCGCCAAAATATTTGGGCAGTGTCGTTCCTGCCAGGTAGCGGTCGCCCAAAGCATAGTCGACCAATCCCGTACTGATCCGTCCATCTTCATTAAAATCGCGGAAAGCAGGTAACCCTGTCGCTTCATCGAAGCCTATATACTCATAAGCATACAAAGGATTCATGGGATGGCCCACAACAAGAGATGATGCGTAAGCAGATGCTTTGATGTTTGGATAATCCAAAAGCTTATTCCTGTTCAGTGATAGGTTAAAGTCTGTACGCCAACGAAAACCATCGCGCTGTATGTTTGTGGTCGAAAGCGTAAACTCCCATCCTTTATTTTCAACTAGCGCAGGAAAATTCGCCTGGTAACTGTTCCATCCTGTTTGCGGGCTCACCAATTGGTTCACCAGTTGATTCCCGGAACGATTGCGATAGAATGCACCTGTAAAAGATACCCTGTCCTCGAACAAGCCCAATTCTAGGGCAGCTTCAAATTTGGCTGTCTGCTCCCAGCGGAAGGTATTATTGGCCAAACGTGAAGGCACCAAGCTGGTCACGCCGTTGTAAATGTAAGCCGTTCCCGCATAAGAATCAAAGTAGCCGTAATCAGCAATCTTATCGTTCCCTACCCAACCATAGCTGGAGCGGATCTTTGCAAAACTGATTTCAGGAATGGATTGAAGGAAAGGTTCTTCGCTCAATATCCAAGCAGCACCTACCGATCCGAAATTACCGAAACGCGCATTGGGCGCAAACCTAGATGAACCATCGCGGCGGAAGGTACCATTCAGGATGTATTTACCATCCCAGTTGTAGTTCAAACGTCCGAATATGGATGAATATTTATATTCGCTGGCGCGACGGGATATACTCATGGTGCGTGCACTGGCAATATTTTCCAAGAATTCGTCCGATGCAAAGTCGTTCGCACTGATATACGATGGTTGCTTGGCCACACTGTGTTGCCAAGTAGAGCCTAACATGGCACTCAGCTTTCCTTTGGCGATATCTGTTGTATAATCTAGCTGGGGTTCTATCGAGTAGGTATCATTCACATTGTAAGCAAAAAAACTATTGGACAAACTGGTCGCCAACCCCGGATCCAAGGCCGTTTTTGGTGTGAGGCGCTTTTGGTCCATATCGGATTTGCCATAGCCAAAGTTTGTCTTAAAATGAAGACCTTTCCATATACGGTAACCCAAGTTCAAGTTTCCGATCAGGTTGGTGCCTTTGTTCTTAACCACCTGGTTGAGCTGCGCCAACGGATTGGCTGGCACACCATAACTGATTCCGCTCCAATATAAGCTACCGTCTTCCTTATATAAAGGGTAATTGGGCGGAAGGTTGTAGGCAATGGAAGTCTGATCGAGCAGCGCTACGTCGTTATCGTCCGCGGCATAAATAGCCGAAAAGCCGAGGTTAAAGCGTTCATTCGCCGATTTATGCTGCATATTGAAGTTTACAGCCGAGCGGTTGTATCCTTGATCGCCGATAAAGACATTGCCTTCTTTATGGAACGTTCCACTTAACCTAAAATTGGTGCGTTGGTCTCCACCACTAATCGAAAGGTTTGCGTCTGTAGATTGCGCAGTATTCCCGATCAGTAACTTTTGAAAATCTGTATAGGCCGTCTGATCCCAAGTTGTCAGGTCGAAGGCATTTGTGCGTTCCGGTGTTGTATTGGCGTTAGCCGCATTTGCGAAAGCTGTCCTGCGCATGGCCAAGTATTGTTCGGTGCTCATGGTTTCCACGAAGTGACTGACTTTGGCCACCCCGTGCCGAAACAGCCCATCCACCTGTGTGCGGCCAGCTTCTCCTTTTTTCGTCGTGATCAGGATCACGCCGTTTGCGGCCCTAGAGCCATAGATAGCTGTTGCATCGGCATCCTTCAAGATATCAACACTTTCAATATCCATGGGATTGATCAGGTTTAGGGGGCTAGCACCGCCTGAAGGGGCGTTTGCACCGTTGAGACCCGTACCCACGGTGCCGTTTACGGCATCGGAAAGATAAGGTACTCCGTCTACCACGACTAACGGCGCATTTCTATCGATCGTGCTGCCCGAGGTGATCAGCGAGTTTTGACCACGAATGGTGAAGCGCATCGGGCTTCCTGGCAACCCGTTGCTTTGTACAATTTGTACGCCGGCTGCTCGTCCTTGCAGGGCATTTGCAAAATTTGTTGCTGGCGTATTCATAATCTCCTCGGCCTTTACGGTTACCGTTGAACCCGTATTATTTCTACGCGTGGTGGTACCATATCCAACAACGATAACCTCGTCTAAATTAGCCTGATCGGGCTGTAGCTGCAATTTCATTAAAGCGTTGCGCTGACTTTTATGCGCTTGGTTTTTGTAACCGAGGTAGCGAAACTCAAGGGTATAGGAATCATCAACCACGCCGATATTAAAATAGCCGTTTTGATCGGTCTGCACAATATTTCCCGCTCGACGCACTGTAACAACAACACCAGCCAATGGCTTGCCATTTTCATCGGTCACGACGCCCGACTGCACAAAGCCATTTTGGTTCACGCCTTCGGGTATACTGTTATCCACTTTACTGGCCTCGCCTTTCTTAAGATTTCTCAACACGATGTATTGATTATCCACGAAATCGTAGGTAAGTTGATAGCCTGATAGTAGCTGTGTCACGATGGATTCCAAGCTGCCGTCGTAGTTGCCACTAACCAAAGCCTTGGACTTTATGTGCCCATCGTTGTAGACAAAACGGACATCAGCTTTAGCTTCCAGCGTTTTCAGTGCCTGCTGTAAGGAACTGTTGGCAAATTTTACTTTTACGCGCTCGCGTAACACCTGTGCCTGCACAGTTGATATAAGTAAAAGGAAGAAGAAAAGTAAGGAGAAGCTTCTGCTTCGCGACAAATGCGCCATCCGGCTCTGTAACGCGCTTTTTACGCTTGCTTTTACAGAAACATAACGCATCCATGTCAAATTTTTTTTATACATTTGATAGGTTAATTTGTTGAGTAAAATTAATAAGACCAAGATTTTTGCGGGGGTGTTGCGAGCATCTCCGCATTCTTATTTCTTGTGGTTGTTAGTTGTTTTGTGTTTAGGGTTGATGTATTATAGCATTAAAAACAGCCTCCTCCTGTCAGTCTGATGGTATTGTCTATAACTTTAAAATCTGCATTGATCGATAAACTGAGGAGCTTCAGGGACTTCTCCAAGGACTGATCGGTTAGGTCGGCCGTTACCCTACAGGAGCTGTATTCGCCTGTATACCCCGCAAACGATACATTGAACTTTTCCTCGAATCGTTTCATAATATCCTCCACCGGTTCCGACACGAAATTCATATCGTATTCCGTCCCTGCCGTTAGCGAGGCTACCGCTGTTTGGGGAAGGCTAATGGATGGTTTCACCCATTCATCAGCTTTTGACACCAACGTTTCGTTGGCCGCCACCGTAAATACTTTCCCTTTGCCCATCGCCGCGCCCTTTTTTGTGACTTCCACCGTTCCGGTAAGCACAGCCAAATCGATTCCTCCCGTCGTTGGGTCAACCTTCAGGTTGAAACTGGTGCCCAACACTTTCGTGGTGTAATCCGCCGATCTGATAATGAAGGGCCGATCTTTATCTTTACTTACTTCAAAAAGAGCCTCACCGATAAGTTCTACCTCACGGATGCGTGCCCCAAAAGCCTCTGGATAGTTCAGTTTACTATCGCCCTTCAGCCATACGATGGTTTGATCGGGCAATATAACTTTCTTGATTTGCTGTGTGTTGGACGTCGCCGACATCATTTCTTTGCTTTTCCCCAGTTCGTCTCCGAAATAAGGAGAAAGCGTGAAGAACAGTAAGATCGCAGCGGCCAGAGCAGCCGCTGTCCACCATAGTTGGCGAGTCGAGCGCCGACCGCCGGTATGTTCCTGTTCACCATCCAAGACGTTCGTCAGCTGGCCATACATCCGCTCCTTCAGCCCAAGTTCATCATCGCCATACCACTCCAGTTCTGCCGGAAGTTCTTCGTCATACCATGCATCAAGCATAGTCTGCTCCTCCCTGCTGAGCGAACCCGATTTCCATTTTAGGATCAAAAATTTAATATTTTCTGGAATGTTGGCCATTCTGATCTGTTTGTTCATATATATAGCGTGTAAAAATGAAGGAACTACGTACGTAAAAAAATATTTTTTTTATTTTTTTACCAAATTCAGCATCAAAAGATCAACAAAAGCTAACTAATCTTACAAAAACAACAATGCATTGAATCTTTTTAAGGCCGTTTTAATAACACGTACGGCTTTGCCAATCTGGGTCTCGACGGTGCGGTGTGAAATATCAAGTTCTTGGGCTATCTGTTTGGCAGACAAACCGTCTTCGCGGCTCATCTTAAATATCAAGCGGCATTTATCTGGCAAACCATTCACGATTTCGCGAATTTCGAGTTCGAGCTCACGGAGCTCCATACGTCCCATATCGCTTTCATCCGTCGGTTGCTGCATAGGCAGCATGTTATCCAAGGATAGATGCCCTGATTGCTTGATATATGCATCGATAAAACGGAGGATTTCGTATCGTAATGCGGTGTATACATAGGCTCGGAATGAGCCTCTTAACGTTATATTTTGTCTTCGACGCCAAAGATTAACAAAGAGTGTTTGCACTACCTCTTCGGCGTCGCTCTGGTTATCAAGCTTATGCAGCGCTTTTTTGATTAGATTCAGCCAATACCGATCGTAAAGCAATGCGAACGCAGCGCGATTCCCTTGCTGGCACAAGAGAAGAAGTTCTTCGTCAGATCGTTCGGCTAAATTCACTTTTTTCTTCTTTGAAAGTGTGTAAATATAGAGAATGTTTTGTAATGTAGCTTCAAGCGAACCTTCCAAACATGAATAATCCAAATACGATCTCCAAAACATCTACTCCGCTGTTTGTCGTGTCCCAAGGCATTTTTTTAATAAGCCCAGGCTACAGCACAAAAGAAGTTCAGCGACTAAAGAAAAGTAAATCATAGGCGATGACAAACAACAATGACATCAGCATGATTAGAAATACAAATCCCCGCTGATCATTTCAATTTTTTCAACCGCTCTTTTGCTGAAGGTATAACGTCATCATCTTCTGCGTAATTTTCTATCACACTTTCCAACGTGCTCTTTGCCTGACGGGCATCCCCCTTGCGCGCATAGCTATCCGCTAACAGGATGAAGCTCTTCGCTACCCAATAATCATGAGTGCTCATATTTTCAATCACATCAAAGGCCGAGGTTTGTGCTTTGTCATACTCCTTATTTTCATACTGCAATTGGCCAACACGGTACCTTGCTTCAGCGCTGACAGCCGCTTGGCTTTTGAGCGCAGCCAAGTTCAGTTCATCCATCGCAGACTTCATGTTTTTCTGCTGTAACAGTGCTTTTGCGGTATACAGGTGTGCTGTGGCAATTTCCTCGTCAGATACCCGATTGTAATTTTTGATCAATTTCACATATTTATTCATCTGCTCAAGATCACCGATTTCAAAATAGCAAATCATCAGATTCGTTACAGCATAGCCATAGCTATCTTTAAAATCAGCATTGAGCTCGAGCTTTTTAAGGTGGACGATTGCCTCGTTGTATTGCTTCAAGTCGAGGTATAAAGCAGCGACGGTCAACAGGGTTTTTTCCGTATATGGGCTTGTCCAGTCGTTCAGGATAATGTTCAGGTCGTGCAACGCCTCTTCCGGATGCCCCGTGTGGTATAAACTGACCCCTCTGATATAACGAGCATACTTCTCTTGCCGTGGTTTCGGGAACTTGTCAAAATAGGCGTTGATAGCCTCGGCGGCAGGGCCGTATTGCCCTCTGGAAAACAAGGTACGGCCTATCTTAAATGCCAGGTTATCTTGATCTGCGACACTCAGCTCGGTAACATTACTTCCCGTAGCGTACTGTATATAACTCGTTGCATCACCTCGGTCGAGATAGATATTTTCGATCGAAAGAAGCGCTTGCGCTGCCTCATCGGTTGTTGCGTAATCCTTTACCACCTTCTGGAAGGTGGCCATCGCGGCGTCGGTATCATCTTTATTATACTGTACGAGCCCGATCGTCATCAACGCTCTCGGAATATAGCTGCTTCGGGGGTATTTTTCGACCATTTGTTGTAGTCCTTCGATGGCTGCATCGTAATCCCCTCTAGTAAAATGTGCGTACGGAATCTCAAACGCTACGTCATCTGCATAATTCGAAGCAGGAAATTTTTCAACAACGGAGCGTAGGGTATGAAGCTTAGCCTCATGGTCTCCCTGTAGTCCCAGGATAATACCGAGCTGGAACAAAGCGTAGTCCTGATTTGGTGCTTTGTTACTGATTAGCTGGCCATAGTACCTGTTGGCCAGCCCATAATTACGCATGGAGAGATACGAGTCGCCTAAACGAGCGATCACATCATAACGTATACGCTCATCCAATGAACTTTCTTCCGTGCCCAAAAAGCGTTCAAAATACTCTGCCGCTACGTTAAATCGGTTGATGCGGAACGCCGCATAAGCCAAGGCATAATTTGCATAGTTGTATACTGTAGCGTTTCGCGCAGCGGGCAGACGAAGAAATTTGGAGAAGTTTTCTACTGCCTCTCCATACTTGCGTACTTCATACATAGCCTCGGCTTTCCAATACGTGGCCAATGCCGCCATTTCGGCATCGAACGGAAGCTTTTCCGATCGCATGAACATGGAAATGCTGTTTTCGAAAGCGCGTTCATTATAAAATTCCATGCCGCGGTAATACGTTATCTTTTGGTAAGTGATATCGGCTTTACGATCCCTATTCTTGAATGACTCCAATAAATACACCGCAGCCTCAAAATTGCTGCTGCCCGATAACACATCGATCATTCTTTTTTCTGTCGTTTCCGTATTTTTTTCATCAGGACGCTGTTCGGCATATTTCAGGGCGAGATATTCCTGAAGGGGTTTCAAAGCTACTTGCACGGAGTCTAGACTATACAGGGTTTTAGCATAGTTGTACAGCGCATCTGTTCTCAATTCTTGATCAAAGTTCATCTTGGAAGCCTTGTAAAACGCATTCCGCGCGCTAGGTTTATCGCCGGTTTTTAAGGAAATATACCCCAACGCAATGGTCGAACTTTGATAAAAAGCATCCGCTGGTTCCACTTTCTTAAGAATGGATGCCGCTCTTTCATATTCGCCAGCACGATAGGCCAAGATACCAATCCTGTTATTATCGATGTTGCTGCGCGGAGCATTAGGATACCGCTCCGGCAAGGGAAAGTGGAAAGGTTCTCTGAAGTCATTGCGCTCAAAATATAGGCTGGCAGCGACTTGGCGCACCTCGATCTCTAGTGCTGCGCGGTCGATTTTCATATCCGGACTCCGGCGAATTTTTACCGCATCCGCCAACATCGGGCGATAGTCGCGCACGATGTCGATAGAATCCATCACCGACGGTCGCTTCTCTGTATGCAGTTTTTCGTCTTGCTGCGCATATCCCTTCATCCCGCATAGCGAAAAGATGCCGATTAGCATGTATGGGAAATATTTACCGCCTATCCTCTGTTTACCTGTCATTTTTTTTATCTATTTCTTCGTTTGCTCTGTCATTCATCCATATAGGGGATAAAGATGACATCGCAATCTTCCTGCCAAGGGGCACAATCAAAACTAAAAAAAATCCACAACAATGATTTGCATGCAAGAAAACGAACAGGTCGCCGCAGGTTGCAGCCCCCAGCATTAATAGCCATTTTTACATAAAAAGCTAACTTATATTTCCATGCGTGCACATCTACTGACGCTTGCGTCCATATTTGCTCTAACCTTAACGGCTGTCCATGGACAGGAAAAACAGCGCTCTTCATTTCAACAAATAAACAATGATTCCTTTTGGAGCACCGAAAACGGATTGCCGATCTATAGCCAAGGCGGTGGAATTTTTAAGTTTAAGGATTCACAGAGCGGTCAATACAAATACTACTGGTATGGCGTACACTACAAAGAGGCGGAATTCTACCGACAAGACCCTTCGGTTACACATGATCATGCAACGTTCGAAGGGGTAACATGCTACACATCGAGCGATCTTAGCAATTGGAAATACGAGCGCACGGTTCTCTCAAAAGATGAAACAAACAAAAAGGATGCGAATCCTTGGGTCGGCCGTCTAGGCGTTGCATTTATTTCGCAACTAAACCAATATGCTCTATTTGTGCAGCACCAAGATCAAGTTTTGGTAGCTTTGGCGGATCAGCCTACAGGTGATTTCAAAGTCAGTCATTTGATCAATATGAAAAACATGATCGGAACGCCGAATACCGGCGACCAGACGGTCTTCACCGATGAAGACACGGGGAAATCCTATCTGGTTTACTCCTACGGTCGCGGTAGAAACAAAATATACATCTCCGAGATTGGCCTGAAAGACGGAAAGGTTGGACTATTGGACTGTACAGAAATTTTTAAAGGCGAAGGGCGCGAAGGGAACTGCATGTTTAAGTATAAAGGCAAATATTATATGTGTGCCTCCAACCTCTACGGATGGGATTCCTCATTTGCCTACTATTTAATGTCGGATGATATCAGGGGACCATACCTGCCCAGCAATGATATGAAAATTATGGCCGGATCGGAAAGCGATTACGCACATATCAGCCAAACAGGATTCTTTGTTACCCTAAAAGGGGCTTTAGAGGAAACGGTGATCTATTGTGGCGATCGCTGGGCAAATTTTGCGGGCAACGGCTTAGGTTACAATCAGTGGTGCCCAATTTCCTTCGAAGGCGACAGGCCGATATTCAACTCACTAAGCGCATGGCTGTTGAACGCGCAGAGCGGGCAATGGAAAGTAGCTGCGGACAACAATTTTTTAAAAAACGGCAGCTTTGAGGCTGACAGAAAATACATACCCAGTAAAGTAAAACCCGTACAGGAGGATCTGCTTGGCTGGAAAACGGAAGTCATCCAAGGAACGGCGATATCCCAACAGGACAGTATTTCTCCGGTGCTGAACTATTTCAATACGACAGCGGATCGCAAAGAGGTCACCGGCGAAAAAAGCCTCAAGATACACGATAGGGTTTCTTACAAAAGAAAGGTCTCCCAAAAGATCAAGTCCACGAAGTATGTACCATTAAGACGTGGAAAGTATACGCTGAGCGCGAAAGTGAAAAACAGCAGTGGCTTTAACAACTTAGTGCTCTATGCTAAAAATCAGAAAAAGACCTACCGCTACACTGTTGTTGGAGAAACCGCTGCTTGGAAAAAAATAAAGATCGAAAACATCAGCATTGGTCATGGGGAGCTGGAAATCGGCGTATTAGCAGATGGCAACGCGGATGCTGTTTGCTATGTGGACGATATTGAACTTGTTAAGACTGTAAAATAATGATCTATCCGCTTAAGCTTTACAGCCGTCAAAAGAAAAGTATAAAGACAAAGTCTTTAAAAGTAGATCTGATAATCATCAGCAAAACTAGTCCGGATGTATTGTTGACAATCGACATGATTGAAGCATTTGCCAAATAGATTAAGATGCTTACGAGCATACGTTCCTAATTGCAACATTCCTCTACCTTCATTCGTGTTTCTTCATTAGCTAAATCCGTTTGAAATCGATATAGGGTAATATTGAAGCGACCAAACTTTTACATTCATTATCGTAACCTTACACAGTAACTAAAACAGGGCATTGGCATCCGTAAAAGATGACAAACTACTTCGGATTCTTCATTTGGCCACGTAGTTCCGATAAGACCAAAAAATACCTATAGATAAAGCCCTTCAATCTTTATCAGATTAAAAATACGGTTGTAAAATTGATCGATTTAATCTGATCTTAGGAAAATTTATGGAAAACCGTATTTCTTAAGTTAAACATTATCGTTAAATTTAGAAAGAAAACAAACTCTATTTCAATGTCTCAAACCGCGTTGCTTCAGCTTTCCAGCAATCATTACACGTACTTCAATTATACATTTTGCCTGAATAGTTATTCCTTTTTAGATCAGATTGTGTTAAACGAAGTATCCGAAGATATACGATCTGTGGAATTGCAGATACAATCGTCCATTGGTCTGTTTGAACCCTACAGCCTTATGATCGATGAACTCAGGGTAGGCAAAACAGTTGTGTTCAATCGCTTTGATTTTCAATACAACCTACCCTTTTTGCGATCGTTAAGCGAAAAAGATATCGATAGCATCTGGGTTAAAATTGTCGACGGAGACGGAATTAGCATAGCGGAAGAACGTTGGCAATTGGAAATCTTGCCGATAGATTATTTCGGTGGATTGCAAGCATTTCCACAATTGCTAGTAAGCTATGCGCTATCCAATCATCCGGCGATCTATGATATCAAAACCAAAGCGATCGATATCTTAGCATCCAGTGGCCTTAAAACCTCATTTGAAGGATATCAAGGGAGCAGTAAGGAACGTGTGTTGCAAATGGTTTATGCGATCTATAGAGCGATCCAAAGTCTGGAATTGATCTATAGCGCAATGCCGCCGTCCTTTGAGAAGCAGGGACAGCGTATTCGCTTATTGGACAAGGTTATAGAGAATAAATTTGGGAACTGCATCGATATCTCCTTACTATTTGTATCATGCCTAGAGGCAATCGACTTACATCCATTACTGATAATCGCTCAAGGACATGCATTTGTAGGCGTCTGGCTGGAAGATAAACGAATGGACAGCATCATTAGCTTCGATCAAACGACCATATCAAAGCGCATAGCCAAAGGAAACAAAGAAATAGCGTTGATAGAAACGACTTCGCTGTGTAAAGGCAATACTATTTCATTTACCAATGCAATGGAAATAGCCGAAGTTCAACTGCTGCAGGAAAATAATTTCCTTTTATCTATGGATGTCAAAAGCATCCGTGCGCACGGTGTATCTCCATTGCCGATTGTCTCGCAGGAACAGCTGAAAATAAAAGCTGCCATCCAAGAAAGCAGCGAAATATCCTATGACCTCGATGAAGATTTTGACATTGGAACGCAATACGACGATTTGGAATTGACAGATTTTGCAAATCTCACAAAAACCAAACTTTGGGAACGAAAGCTACTGGATCTATCGCTTCGGAACAATCTATTGAATGTGCGTTTTACAAAAAGTATGCTCCAGTTGGTTGACATAGAGATAGCTAAACTGGAAGATGCTCTGTCTGAGGGAAAATCCTACACCATACAACCTAACAATAATTTACCTCGGACACGTAGGTATAATGTGTACGAGCCCCCTGTACACCATAGCCTACCGTTGTTTAAGTTATCGGACGAAGAATTCGACTACAATAGATTATTGACCTATTATCAACAAGACGATCTCGATACCATTCTGACCAACCTTTACCGCAGTGCCAAACTTGCTGAAGAAGAAAACGGGAAAAGTACACTATACCTTGGCGTTGGGCTACTGAAATGGTACGATCCTAAAAACAAAGCAACCCCGCGTCTCGCTCCCATCCTACTGGTTCCGGTCGAACTGTCACGGCGATCGGTCAATTCAAAATTTAACCTGCGCAGCCGTGAGGAAGAAACGATGATCAACATCACGTTACTCGAATATCTCAAACAGGAATTTCAGCTTAAGCTAAACAGTCTGGAAACCCTCCCCATGGATGAATCGGGTGTCGATGTAGCCAAAGTACTTGCACTAATGCGGAATGCAATCCTCGATCTGGATGGTTGGGATGTTTTGGAGCAATTTGTTCTTGGAATTTTCTCATTCAACAAGCTGATTCTCTGGCAGGACATATCTAAATTCTCTGACGAGGTTCAAAAAAGTTCCATTGTTAAAAGTTTGATCAATGGCCGACTATCCGATCGTCTGGAAAGTGTGGAAGGATCCGACCGCGAACTAGAAGAGCTGTCTGCCGCAGCACTAACCCTACCGATCGCGACAGACAACTCGCAACTTAATGCGGTTAAGAATGCCAATGCGAACAAGACCTTTATCCTACATGGCCCTCCGGGAACAGGTAAATCACAGACCATTACCAACATTATCGCGGATGCATTGGCCAATGACAAAAAGGTCTTATTCGTGGCCGCAAAAAAAGCCGCTTTGGAAGTAGTTCAAAACAGGCTGGAAAAAATTGGTATCGGTCCTTTCTGTCTAGAACTACATTCCAACAAATCCAAAAAATCGGATGTATTGCAGCAATTTGAACAAACAATCTCGCTCCCCAAGTATCAGCTTACCGTAGATTTTCAGCAAGAAGCCGATCGAATAGATCAACAGAAACGGGTACTCAGCAGTTATGTGGAACAGCTCCATCATCGCATCGCTATTGGGTGGAGTTTATATGACAGCATATCATTTCTCGAACAGTACGGAATTGTCTACCGATCAGATCTACAGCTGGGTTTTGCGATTGAAGATATCGCAGTTAGCGAGTGGAATACATGGAATGATTGGGCAACGAGTCTAGCCGCGATAGCAAAAAAAATAGGTATTCCTGCTGAACACCCACTGCGATCGGTCGTAATTTTTAATCACCAGTTCGATCATAAAGAAAAGTTAACCGTTGCTATTGAACACTATATACAATATCATGCGGAGAGTAAGGACATATGTTTGAAATATGATATTGATACTTCGGCAATCGAAATCTACGAGAAAGTATTCGACATCTTGAAAAATGGCGGTGTAAACCCGGATTTACTTGACTTTCATTATAAGGAAGATCAAAAGAGATCCTTATCTCTCTGGTTACAACTGCATCGCAAAAAGAGTGGATTGGAAACGGCCATATTAGACGAGTATAATCGAAGTATTTTAAAGCTCGATGTCGCTACGCTATCGCTTCAATGGAATCGTTCTATGAACACCTGGTTCTTGCCAAAATGGTTACAACAGCGGAAGATTAAAAATCAACTTCAAGCTTATGCCAAAAGCAAGTTGTCCGATCCCAACGTCGTAACCAAATTGTTTAGCGAGCTTGAAGAAATCGAGCATCTTAACCAGCAACTCGGCAGCGCAGTTTTTCATCCCATGACGATCTTGGAAAATAAATATGCTACCTTAGATGCTATTGATGTGCAACGTATCAACAGCGATTTGCAAACCGTTGCTAATATCGACCTCTTGCTACAACGGATACCATCTATCCAACCGCGACATTGGATCGAAAAGAATGTAATCGCCCAAAATATCGGCAGAGAGGCTAATCAGATCCGATCCATCCTAAATCTTCTGCAACAAGCTACGGTTACTTTAGCACAGTACACCCCAACTATTCCTAGGCGTGAAGAATTGCAGGGTATTCTTTCCCATCTCGACGTATTGGAGCTTTGGATCAATTATAACGCCTATATACGAAAAGGGCAAGAATTGAAGTTGGATTGGTTCTTGGCATTTATGCAGGAAGGAAAAGTTGATCATGACGACCTACACTTTGAATTTGAAAAGATCATACGTCTGAATCACTTCGTTCAGCAAATGAATAAGAGCAGCGTATTGAACAGCTTTGACGCGGATGTGTACAACGCAAATATCGAGCAATATAAAAAGTTGCACGCGGAGTTCACAACCTTATCTCGACAAAAACTGATTATGACACTAAGTGCTAAAATTCCAAATTTTAGTCAAGAAGCAGCACAAAGCTCCGAAGTGGGAATCTTGCAAAAAGCTATTCGAAGTAAAGGGCGAGGGTTGTCGTTGCGTAGACTTTTTGATCAAATACCGACCTTGATTCCGCGCCTAAAACCCTGCATGTTGATGAGCCCCATTTCGGTAGCGCAATATTTTGATGTTAGTGAAGATCATTTCGATCTGGTCATCTTTGATGAGGCATCTCAACTACCAACGTCAGAGGCGATAAGTGCACTAGCCAGGGCGAAACAGGCTATCATTGTCGGAGATCCAAAGCAGATGCCTCCTACAAGTTTCTTTGCTTCGCAAAAAGCAGATGAAGACCACTATGAACTGGAAGATCTCGAAAGCATTTTGGAAGATTGCCTAGCCCTATCCATTCCTTCCAACTATCTCTTGCGTCACTACCGAAGCAAACATGAAAGCTTGATATCCTTTAGCAACAAAAACTTCTACGACAGTAAGTTGTTGACGTTTCCATCGCCAGATGACCGCAACCGGAAAGTAACATGCAGTCATATAGCCGGGTTTTACGATAAAGGAAAAACGCGAACCAATTTAAATGAAGCGCAAGCGATCGTTAACTATATTGCGACACATCTACATGCAGGTAGCAAAAAATCGATAGGCGTGGTTACCTTCAGCCAAACACAACAGAGTTTGATCGAAGATTTACTACAAAATCTATTTCAGCAACAACCTGTCTTAGAAGGGCTATCGAACCAAGGAGAAGAGCCAATATTTATTAAAAACTTGGAAAATGTTCAAGGCGACGAACGCGACATTATCCTGTTCTCTATCGGATACGGACCGGATGAGGAAGGAAAGGTTTCCATGAATTTTGGACCGCTGAACCGCGATGGCGGATGGCGACGACTGAATGTCGCCGTGACAAGAGCCCGGTACGAAATGAAAATATTCTCCAGCCTGAAAGCTGACCAAATCGATCTTAACCGCACCAAATCCGAAGGAGTGAAAGGATTGAAAGAATTCTTGAATTTTGCAGAAAAAGGTATTTTCATGGGAAATACATCCCAACCATCAGAACGTCGATCAACATTAGTTCATCAGCTCGCCATAGCCCTAGAGAAAGAAGGTTTAAAGGTATCCACCCATATAGGAACCTCAAATTATAAAATCGATATTGGTATTTTTCATCCGGAAAATGAACAAGAATATATTCTAGGCATTTTAGTAGATGGCGACAACTATTTCAACATACACACCACCAATGATCGGGAGCTGTTAGCACCAAGCGTTTTGCAACTATTAGGTTGGAACATCTTTCGGATCTGGACGATCGATTGGATCAAAAATAAAGACAAAATTATCCGAGAAGTACAGCAGACAGTAAACAGGCTCCTCGAGGATCGAAAGAAAGCAACAGTAGAAAATGAATTCCTTGAAATAGACAGCAAGGGAGATGCAATCGACAAGATGATCCTGGTTCAGGAGGACCTGTTACAAGACAAAATGAGGGCTTATGAAGAAGCCATCCTTAGCCCTGCGCCATTTGCCAATTCAGACAGCATCTATTACGAAGAAAATAAAAATAAAATTCAACGACAGATGATGGAGATCATTGCTAAAGAATCCCCTATTAGCAAGAATCTTTTATTTCGAAAAATCAGAGAACTGTGGAATACAGCTCGAGCGGGTTCAAAACTACAACAATACCTACACGTCCTTATCAATCAATTATCACACATTCGGCGCACAGAATCACATGATACTTTTTTTTGGGCGGACAATGCAAATCCTAAACATTTAAATTTTTATCGCGATAACCGTATCGTAAAACGTGATATCTATGATATCGCGGCAGAGGAACTTGAGTTTGTCATCACACACTTACTCAACACAAACCTGAGCTTGGATAAAATGGAATTGGTGCGCTTAGTAGCTCGAGCTTTTGGTTTCCAAAAAGTAGGCAATCAGGTCGATGCTATTATTAATTCCGTCCTAAACAACATGGAACAGAAAGGATTGATTACAAACTTCGAAGGGAGAATTTCGCTACTAAACCTTAAATAATATCAGCAATATGCAAGAATCGTAGTTGATAAAGTAATCTTCTGTGCCGTATAGGTTATCCATGGAGCCTTGAATCTCAGTAATGCCAACTGGTAATTCGGTGATTACTCTAGTCCAATCAGCCTATGTATAGGTATTTGTACTAAAAAGCAGATCTTGACAAATGATACAATTAAAATCGCTTCATCCATTTCCATCTTTTTCAAAATTTTGTTGAACCAAAATTTATTTGCCGATACAAAATTTAAGAACTCTTGTGATTACAATACGTTTAGGAATTTGAGAGCCAAAACTGAGACACAAAAACTTAAACAACTGTAAACCAAAACAATAATACGAAATAAAAGTATTAAAAACAAAGCATTTTTTAAATCAATTTACTAACCACATACGTCTTCGGCAATCTAAAAGTGTTTATTTATATCTAAATTACGAGATTAAGCACAAACGCTATATAGCAGGTTAAGATCTAGCAGACTAAAGAGAAAAATTCGAATGTAGTACGGGATTCCGTAAATTACAGAGACTGGTTATCGATAATTTAGAAAAAAAAATTATGGAAACAATTCAAACAATTAAACCGGGGTCTAAGCCGAACAAGCAAGACAGTACCCCCGACGAAAGAAGAAGGGTCACGCCTGAGACGAAACCTAAGCATCCGGATTTGAAACCCCATAAGCATAAACCGGGGGATTCGAAGTAAATTGGACTTTACAGTTTGGGTATCACTTCAATGATACCCAAATCTACAACATTTACGACCTGTAATTTTCTATACCTGATATATCAGAGCTCCAAAGATTTTACTTGTTTGAGCAGTCGCAATTTGCCGATCAAAGTAAAAAAATTACTAATCAGGCTTGCATCTTTATTTTGGTCAATTGCTCCTGAATAGTTTTGTCGAGTTCCTGAAGATTGAGTAACCGCGGTTGGCTAGACTCTCCAGAGGCGAAATATATCTCTAATTTTTTCGCAAATAATTCCAACAGATTCTTTTCAGCGAAAATAATCTCGCGATCTCTATATATGGAAAATAATGCATTCATCAATTTTGTCAACTTGTATATGGCCTTATTTGATGCTGCAAGAACCGCGTCGGTGAAAGCTGGATTATCGATATAGACTAATAGTTCATCAACAGTTTTTTCATCGGCAAAAAGTTCTTCAATTTTCTTAATATCTTCGGCATGTAAGGCTTGCATTAGTTCATCGCTTCGTTGCCCTTTGCGCTCTCGTTTAATTGCGTGATGGAGGGATTTTATCTCTTGCTTAATGCGCTCCACTTCGGCGTTAGGATTTCGATGGGATAGTAAATGGGTAAGTTCACCCTCGTGTATTTCTCGCCTTTGAATTGCCTTATGAAGACCAGAAGATATAAAGTCATGAATTTCTTGATTCGTCAATAAGATCATCCCATTGTTGGCAAAATAGAAATAAAAAGATGCTATGTCTGCATATCTATAGATATCGTATTCTCCTTTAAAAGCAAAGTCTTTGACGCGCTCCACAAGATTAACGAACTCTTCATTTGATAATTCGCGAAAGCTATGACGCAGGAGCCTATCAAAGGCGTGTTTTTGTGGCTTTACCTCAGGCTCCCGAATCAAGATTTCGTCGCCAAGTTGTCTCTCATCTAAAAAGCCCGATAGCACAAATTGGTAAATAGATTGGTAGAAGCAGTACTCGTCGGTCCTATTTTTTAGATATCTTAGACCAAACTCATCCGCATAAGTAACGGGAAGTTCTTGGTCAGCTTTTTCACCGTACATTTCATGTAAGATCGTAGTATAAATGATATCTGGTGCCTTATCTATTTTATTTATGTCATTAGCATCCGCTGCGGAAAGTGATCCATTTTTTAGCTCGAAAGTAATCACAGCGCTAAAAAATAGAATCTCTTTTACCGTATCAAGTTTTGCTGTATTGATGTGCGGATATAGTTGATATAAAATATCCAGAAAAAAAGAGATTATACGCAGGTTCTGCTGAGCGAATTCATTTAGTATACCGTTGATATACTCAAAGTGCTGCTCCATAAAAACTACAAACTCTTGATTTTGATTAAACCTGTCCATTAGCTTGGGCAAAATTTCGTCCGTGGAATAAGCAAAATTCAACGTTCGCCCAATTAGCTTTTCTTTTATTCCACCGTACGCATCATCGCTAGAAAATCTAGTTTCGTCAGCCAGAAACAATATGCGAGTATTTCTATGTTCAACAAAGTTGTTTAAATAGCCCAAGAGCTCCGCAATTGGAATTTTGCTACGTTCTAGATCATCGATAACCAGCAAAAACTTTGATGAGTCTACCACATCCACTCCTACTCCTTTGAATAGATCCGAGATACTGGTTTTAAAAAATTGCTTGGTCGCGATATTAGCCACATTTGATAATATCTTACCCAATGTCTTCAGTTCCTTGTTATTGACCTTGCCCAAAACTGGCAGCAATCTGAGGAAAAGAACATGTTCAAGTTGCTGTATATCATGTAAACCATTTACCGAGATATAAATAAATTCCTTCTCACAGGCCACAACCAATTGAGACAGTTCATTTTTCCAAAAAAAAGTTTTTCCGGTTCCCCAAGGTCCGTTAATCAACATTGCGTAACCAACATCTGGTTGGTTTAGATAAGATTTGAAAACATCTTTGATATGGCTAATTTCCATTACGGCTTTATTTGGTTTATGAAGTTAATTGAACAAAGAATTACTGTTACTATCGGTGATCCATTTCTATTATTAACCACTCTTAAAAAGTACTTTATCTAGACCTAGGAAAGAATACTTAGCTGATAAATGGGGCTAGACAGCTCCAAAAGATGTATTGCTACTCCTTCCTTATATCAAGCGTGTAAACCAGTAAAGCATTACGCGTTCCATCCTCCGTATATTGGATTCCTACCGTTCCAAATGGGTAGGAAAAGCCGATTTCCACTTGCTCATTTGCATAAATATTACGATCAATTTGTTCAAAATCGATATGATCCGTCCAACCAAAAAAGGTGGCTATCTTACGATACAGGTGCTCCAATTCAGTGTAGTAGTGGAAATTAGAAAAATTATCGACCATACGGCGGAAAAAGAGCGTTCTTTTTCCCTCATTCTTCTGCTCATATACAACGGCATGAGTAAAGTAATCAAAATATCGAACGGGTAATTCTGAGACTAAAAAATACGCATCGATCTGACTATCAGAGGCTACTGTTTTTTCAATTTTACCAGATTCAAAAACTTTCATGGCGCGTTCAAAAAAATTCAACTCTAAACTATCCTGTTGATGATCCCATAAAACTTGACTGATCTCCCTAATGCAGTCCTTAGCTGCTAATACCCTTACTTTCAATCCGAATTTACGGAATAGGACTTGGCTTTTTGTAGAAAGATTTTTGTCCTCAACTACAAAAAAATCACAATATCCTGCATAATAAGCGTGTTGGGCATCGGTATAAATATTCATCGCCGTATCGGTTGGCTTGGGCAGCTTATCGGATTTATACCCCATTAGGTCGAGCATGTTATAACATTCGCTGAAATAAGTCATGTGATCGGGTTTCTCATTTCGAAGCTCGTAAATGTAGTCAATATATCCCAAAAAGTCTTTCTGCAGCCCAGTATTCAGTAGAAAAGCGTCAATGTTTGCGATCACCTCCTCGGGTTCCCAATTACCGGAATTCTGATCCAATTGCAAACCGTTTTCCGATATGGACTTTCGCAAGCCTTTATAAAATTCTTTATCTCCAATAAGTTGAGACATCATTTTGCCCGTACTACGTAAGACATCTAGCTGGCTCGATTGTTCATTTAAATCTGGCAGAAATATCTTTCTAAAATCCTTTGTTGTATCATCCATGGGAATAGCGGAAGGTATCGCCGAAAAGAGATTTCTGAGTTTATCACCGATCTTTCCTAGACCTAACTCGGCTCCCTCTTGATCCAAGAAATTAAATACCTGGTCAATGTCGATCATATTATTCGAAGAACTGCCTCTATCGTACGTTTCATAATATGCCAACGGGGTACAAAACTTTGGAACGGCCTGACCCTCGCCCGGTTCTATCAGATGTTTCCCACAAAGGGTCTCTAGCATATGTAAATCCTGTTGAAAAAAAGGGTTATCACCATTTTCACTTTTCATCAGATCTGTGAAATGTGCGGGACTGTAAAGAAATAAAAGCCGATCTTGATTCGACTCAAAAAACGTACGAACTTCGCTAAATTGATCACGTTTTAGGTTACTGATAATGTTCCAGTCTAAGTAGACACGTATCATAAATAATTTTCATAAGCTGTTATAGCAGACAAGATAATGCTTTTGCTACCGAATACTAGATAAAACGCATACTTTTTTATAGATAGTCAAAAAATAATTTCATTTCTAATGGCAAACTTCTTTGATCCGGCCTCTATTCAGACAAAAACGGTTATGATTATTTCGCCTATATGTCCTTATTTCCGACAAACGTAAAAACTGTATATCATCTACTTAATAAAAACTACACAATATATTAATTAGCATTATCGGATTGAAGCGATTGCAGTTCTGTTTGATAAGCATCGTGAAGAATATCGTTCAATTTCGAAAACCGCTGAAGCTGATTGATCCTATTTTTTAAAACTTCTTCACGGTACTCCTTATTAAATTCCTCTTGATCATAGTTTTCGATATCAAAAGATGGCTTCCGATCAAGTAAAATTTTTATGATTGTATCATCTGTAGTAGCGGTTGTTGGAACAGCATTTTCTATCCAACTAATTGTCCTGTCATCTTTAGCAAGTTCTGTACATCGCTCGAGAGCATACTCTATCCAAATCCTAGCGACCTTGTCTACATCTAAAACAATATTCCCCCACTCTTCAATCGATTTTAAATCAATATTTTCCGGATCGAATGTCGAAATCTCCGTTTCAAACATATCCGTCACAAAAAACGGCTTCTCGCGTTCGGGACTCAGCTTTGTCAATAAATCCAAGATGGCATCAAAATTTCGGAGAGGTTTTCGATCAGGCGGTAGACAATTGCGATGCTGCCAAAGTTTAAGAATGAGATCGAAACATTCCTTTTGAACCAATTCCCTATCATCTTTCTGAGCAGTCTCCAAATAGACTATTTTTTCGGATAGATAGTGAGCCATCCACCTTGCCAAGGTATCGACTCCCGGCTCTAGCTGCAACTCTTTCACTAAGAGCTTACCTAATTCTACCATTTTCATCTGCACTTCTAAGTTCTCCATCGGATGTCAGTATATAAAGTTTTACTTTAACCTTTTCAGATTCATATTTATCATTTTCATAGCTTCGGTCTATTTTTCGACGGACTTGTAAATCAATCAAAAGCTCACAGTCAAATGTCAAACATAAAGATTTTAAAAAGAGCACAGAGGCTTTAAGACATTTGCCATCCTGATCGGGATATTTGTCAATGTCCTGCCTAAATGAACTCCACATTTGCATCTGCAAAGATATAGATTGGCTAGAACGTGAGTGCCATTTCCTTCCATCATCACGGGTGACTAACTTCATTTTTTTAACAATGTCTTTACCAATCTGAAAGGGAGGATAATCAACATTATCGGCATACGGATCATGTTCATCTAGTTTGGTCGAAATTTGTTCATCGACGATCCACCCTTTTAGGACAAATGAGTTATCATCAATCTCCATATCTCGTTCCTGATAGTCCGGTATCTTATAATCATATGGATCACTACAAGTTTGCAGCGCTCTCAATAAAGCATTGGAGTTTCCTTTTGACACCAATCCAGACCTAACAGAAACACTTTCGTGTTTTCCAGATCCTATTTCTTGCCAACCTCCCCAGATACGTAACCAATTTTCGCCATCTCGCTTTATTTTTAAAAGATTATCCATATAATCTTCAGAAATTTCTGTTTTCCAGTTTGGTTCTCGAGAAGTGTACACCCATGCAGGTCTCCTGTAAGGCACGGGATCTTTAAAATCTGCTAACCAATTTCCATTATTGTCCGTCAAAAGATGACGCGAAAGCCAGTAATCCCAACCTTCATAATAGGACCCTCTTTTTGATACGAGAGGCATATTCTCGTAAAGACGTCCTGCCACTACCATCATAGCGTGATAAGAAAGATAAAAATTCAGATTATCGGTTTTCGGATAACTTCCGTGACTATGCGATATTTCTCGATCATATCTTTCCAAAATACCCACCCGAGGATCTTTATCATAGGCGTTATCTTTCTCAAATCCCCATTCTTCGACGAGGAGCTCACCTGCAATATCTGCAACTTGTTCACTTGAAATACCAAATACCCTACCCAATGGCTCAAACCAGTACCTGTTAAAATCCCAACCAAAATGAAAATTATGCACTTTCTTATCCTTTCTCACATCCGTATGCCAATAGCTATCCACAACTTCTTGGTAAGCAACTTTTCGCGTAGCTTTCTTTGACAACTTTAACGAGTTAACCAATTTTAGATCATCTCCATTGTAGACACCATCTATAGCATTACCTAAATTGCTAACGATTTCCAAAGCAAATCTTCTTATAATAACATGTTGTTCAGAAATTCCATACCGTAAAAAAATAGATTTGTGCGCTATCAATAATTTGGGATGCTCCTTGGAAATCTTTGCAAGAGCGATCAAAAGATATTGCTTCGCATGGCGGTCATAGAAGGGAAATTTAGAAGAACCAAAGGCTTCGACCTTACCTTTTTCCATCCAATTTATTAATTCCAAAAGGATTTCCTTATGCCCGAAACTTGCTAATTGTCTTAATACATGAACAGCGTTCCACCTTTCGACTGACCGAGGAGAGCCAAGTGCCGACCATACAAACCCCGCTATATTTACGTTGATATCATCAGAAGTCTGCAAACTTTCTTTCCATTCTCCATCGCCAAAATCACTTTCGATATGAAGTTCAAACCTACTTAAGGCATAATCAAGTATGGATTCAGCTTCACTAGCAGACACTTTTGGCACTGCCAAGCCTGCAAAACCAAAATAAGTATTTGAATCCGAAAATTGAGCGCCGTCTTCTAAGCCTTCGAAAACTCCGTCATTTAGTATATTAGTTTCTTTCTTGGAAAATTTAAACTGCTCAATAAAAGCATCGTAAGAATAAGGATTACATAGCGCCACTGCATATTTTCTTCCCAACTGCTTTACGCGATTGTCCCAATCTTTTTTATAACTGATTTTATTCTTCCAAGTATCCGGCAAAGCAGCAAAAAAAACATAAATTTCATATCTATTTACGTCGGATTGCAAAACTGCGTCTGTAAGCAATCCCATTTGACTTTCAGAAACCCTAGCTATTAACTCCTCCCAAAAATATTTATAATCTACGTAACGATGTTCGACAACCATTTCCCAGCGTCGAAGAGCTATCCGAAACTGATCCGCATCAACGAGATTGAGGCTCCCAAAAACAGCATGCCAATCTATTTTCTCTACCGCCTCATTTTGCCTTTGTGAATACCCACCTTCCTTTACGCGATAATCCCTATCATCCTTTGAATTATAATAAGTTAGGATTTCATCGAGCCCGGAAGTTGAGATTTCATATTTATTGGCTAGCATTTCGATTTCTTTCGAACACTGCTCTAATGTTCCGTCTTTTTGGAGCAGTTCTATCGCATCTTCGAAAATTTGTGCCCTTATTACTTTATCCGACTCATGCTCTAAACATATCGATAGCATAAACGTTATATTGTGATCGGATAACATTTTGGTTAAAGACCAAGCAACCGATGGATAGATTTTTTTAGACTCGAGTAGCTCAACTAGCATTGCATTTAGTTGTAAATTAAACCGTCCAACGTCGCGATCTCGCCATCTACTAAGTGCGGCTATACCTACCGGTTGAGAGATGCGCGTACAAATCGCAACAGTCTCATCTCTGTCCCAATATTTTTCTTTAGACACGTAATCTCCAACAATCTCAGCACATCTTATAAATCTATAGGCCAACTGGTCATTACCAAGCCCCCCAGTACAAACATGTTTTGCGAGTGCTACAACTGCCTCCCACCTCTTGATAATTTCATCACCGAATTTGGAAACAACGCGCACAGCTTCATCAAAGTACACGCTAGCGTCGTCTTTAGCCGTATTCAATACAGCTCGAGACATATCTATATAATGATTTGCTACTTCATCGGGAGATGTTCTTTCTAAAGACTGTATCCTGCCGTACGCACTTTCCTCAATAGCTTGCTTAAAGCCTAGAAGGTGTTTGGCTCGCGAAGCGGTCCGTACAAAATCTATATGAGCATACAAATCAAGACTATTCCCTCCTTTGATATACTTTTCGTAAAAATAAGTTAAGTCGGAACATGAAGCTTGTGCATAAAAAACCATTAAAGAGACTTTCAGCGAAGTAATTTCTGCTGGAAGAGTATCATAGGATCTATGCCTGCTGGCCAAACTTTCCTGTGAGACTTTAGTTGCAATAACACATTCTTCAAGTAGATCCCCTATTTGTCCAGCCAATAATCTAGCCCTTAGTAGATACCAAGGTAACAGTCCACCGACAATTTCTTTAGCTTCTTTGAGATCATCCTTAGCGAGCTTCCGTTCAGATTTAGAATCCTCAGGCAACAACTCCAGGACGTCAACCTCGGCGCTTCCATTCAATAGCATTCTAAGAGCAAGCGCGCGTAGAAAATTATGACGTTCATAATTCTGGTTCGAACTATAAACCATTACACTCATAAGTTCGGGAATGTAGTTATTTAGCGCTTTAATAATCTTTTGCTCATTTAGTCCCCCATGAACACATGTCTCAACGAACGACACAATAGATGTAGTAATTCCATCATAGCGAAGAACATCCGGTGGCTTTACAACAAGCTTTTTTCTGCTCAACAACCCCAAAGTGGATTTTATTACACTTGTTTTTGGTAGTTTACCAACTTTATGCAGCTCGTCTACCACAGCCAAAATATAATACGGTTTACCAGCGGCACCTTCTAAAATCTTATCAATTTCCTCAAATCTCCCCAAATCAATAAGCCGGCTAGCTAGATTCTTCATGCGGCCGAACGCATATTCCTTGTACTTGAATCGATCGAGAAAATCGAGACATCCTTTAGTACCGTAGATATTAAAATATACGAAAGTCATCTCCGACATATCCATCTCCTCAATTTCGTTTTGGTGATACCTCCTTTTGTTTTTCTTTCCCTCTTCAATAAAAATATTAAACCAGTTTTCGGCGGCTCTTAAATATCCTCTAGCCTCCCCTTTATAGTCTTCAACACCAGAAAGTAAAGAAGCTGTATATAAATTTTCCGACCCAGTCCAATTTCCCTTGAGTTTACGCCTGAAAGCAATATCTTGAACTTTTTGCTTATCTTGAAGCGCGACCAACAGATCGATATTATTCTTGAAAAGATCAAGTTGCCTCTGATTTCCTGCGACCTCTTCTCCCCCTCGAATTGCTATATTAATGGCGTCCTTATATTGCCCAGATCTTAATGCCGCCTGAAAGGCGAATTGCAAGCGATACAACCGCACATTCCTTGCATCAATTGGATTATTTTTTGGGAGATAATCATCAGATAGGGCTATTCGAATTAATTTTTCATATTGGGCCGCTTTAAGATATAAATGAGGCAGAACCTCAGCTACGTAGACATATTCATCAGCAAGTGGCTCCAGGGTATCTATAAACGTTTTATAAACATCTTCGCCAACCAGAAAAGTATCCTTAAACCAGGTTTCGGTAGGCTCATCTCTAAATTGTACAGAATAATCGGACAACCAAAGGGAACGGCCAATTTCCGAGACAAAACTTCTTATTGCTGCCGTTGAAACCCCGGCCACTTTCGCCAATATATCTATTGGCACGTGGGGAGGAAGGCTAGCCAATCCGATACAGATCGCCTGCGTATCTACCTGATAGTTCTCAGGCAGAAAATCCTTAATTTTCGACACAGCCGTTTGTAGCTGTACGCCAATCTGTTCCTCAACCGTCATTCCCAAAGGCCCAAAATGCTTCAAAAGCTCCGTTACGCTCTTATGACCAGCACTCAATGCATTAGCCTGAACGCGAGGATTAGCACTGGTTAGCCGATGAAACTCGGCCCCATCTTTATCTGTCGAATCAGGAAAAACTGATCTCAGGAATTGCAGCGTTTCGGCCTCACTGAAAGATGCTAATTCCAGTTGTACTATTTTCGAATTCGGTTTTAACAACCCAATGCGCTCAGATCTGCATAGCAAGATCAATTGACAGCCTAAAGGAAAATTTTCCTGCAATAATTCGGCAGCGAAACAGGACTGTCGAAATTCCTCCGCCGCCATTTCAGCATTATCAGCAGCATCTATTAGGATAAACAATTTTGCAGATTTATTAGACTTCCTTAAGTTATCCAATGCCACCGTGATTCTGCTTAAGAAAGTCCGCATAATATCGCTGTCCAGAGAGGTATCACCTACTAAAACAGGATCACATAGACCAATTACCGCAAGCTCGTTTACTATTTGAATTAGCGCGTCTCGATGGCGATGCCTAGGGCTGCTCCGACTTCGATAACTCCCTGCTCCGAAACAATCGTACGCTACGGCCAAACTACCAACGTCTACTTGTTTACAAAAATACCTACAGAAAACAGATTTACCAATCCCTTGTATATTTCGGAGAAGTTGACCATGTGATTCCGTGGCAAATTGACCACCTGATTTGCTGGCGAAGTTAGCTGGGAACTGTATCCGCATTATCCTCAAAAGTAGTAATTATAAAGTTTGCGTT